>VAOY01019307.1_pt1 | contig 38254 bp, 34 predicted proteins | sample 3393881 | NCBI WGS metagenome assembly VAOY01 (sample SAMN08290430, study PRJNA428436) | hydrothermal vent metagenome | isolation source: Deep-sea hydrothermal vent chimney | place: Indian Ocean: Southwest Indian Ridge
AATAGTGTCCGAAGAACTCTCGGAATGGTGTCCGAAGAACTTCCGGAATGGTGTCCGAAGAACTTCCGGAATGGTGTCCGAATGTTTCCGGAATTGCCAGGGAGTTTTTAAATCCAACTATTAATGATCATTGGTATCGAGTTCTATTCTCCCAACTTACAGATGGTAGAATAGAACCTGATGACTTTAAAATATCACAGAATAATGTGTCTTTCATTACATTTAATTATGATCGCTCACTTGAAAATTACTTATATGATGCAATTCAGAGGAACTTTGAATCTGCAGGGCCATCAGAAGGCTCCAAAGAAATAAACAGTATTCCAATTATTCATGTTTATGGAAAGTTAGCTTCATTAGAGTGGCAAAATACCGATTCAGAGGCCTTTTGGTTTGCATATAAAAAAGGACCTGCATCGTTAAATCTGAATGCTTTTGAGATGAGAAAAAATATATATGTTATGCATGGCAAACGAGATAATCCAAATGTTGAAAAGAGTAAACAATTGTTGGAACAAGCTGATCGTGTATATTTCCTTGGTTTCGGATACTCAAAAGAGAATATGGAAATACTTGATATCCCCAATACAATTACAAAAGCTAGGAGAATCTTTGGTACTGCCATTAATTTTCCAACCCCGCTTGTTCAAAATCTAACACAAAAATTCAAAACACATGTCAATACAATAGTAACAATTGGAAACAATATGAAATGTCGTGAATTATTATATACCTATCCTTTAGAACATGATTAGATAATTGAATTATTGTAAAGTATTACAATCACTTACTTAACGCGATAACAACACTAATATTACAATTTGATTTGGAACAAGTACTGTTTATAGTTTAAAATAGACTGACCAGTCGGTTTAGTTTATGAACGAATCATTACAAAACCAGCGTAAAGAACAAATATTAGACGCAGCTCTCAGCGTTCTGATTCAAAAAGGATATGATCAATCCCGTATGGATGATGTGGTGAAATTATCCAAATTGAGTAAAGGGGCAATCTATTGGTATTACAAGTCCAAAAAGGAAATGTACCTGGATTTGGTCAATTTCTGGGTTCTTCGTTATAGCGTTACCCTAAATTATATCGTAGAAGAAGACGCTCTTCCTTCCAGCCAGTTGAAAGACCTGTTTCAATATTTTATTGATCAATCTAAATCAGATCCCCAGCCCTTTATAGCATTGACGGAGTTTTGGTCCATGGCGCAAAAAGATGAAGACTTCAGAAATAAACTGCAAAAAGTTTATACCCATTTCCTGGAGTTGATTGAAGGAATTATCGATCGCGGAGTCAAATCAGGAGAATTTAAAAAACTGGATGTGCGTATGACAGCTCTATCCATTATGGTCAATATTGAGTCCATCAACTGGTTTACCCTATTCGAAGTCCATGGCGTCACCGTCAAAGAATATATGCACACGATTACCGATTTCATATTAGCTGGAATCATGAAAAAACATTAGGAGAAAATCACATGGAAGATATAAAAACAAACTATCTAACCGGAGGCAGTTTCCTGGTTGAACCAATCAGCGAGGCAACTGTTTATTCCAGGGAAGATTTTACGGAAGAACACCGTGAAATTTATAGCATGGTAAAAGAATTCGATAAAGAAACCATCCTGGCACAAAAAGAAGAAATCGAAAAATTTGATAAGGATCTATCCCTCTCTTTAATCAGGGAAATGGGAGAACTGGGACTCCTTGGAATTGACATCCCTGAAGAATATGGCGGAATGGAACTTGATAAAGTTACCTCAGCCATTGTGGCTGAAGCGTTGGTTTACAGCCCCTCTTTTTCTGTAACATGGTCGGTGCAAACCGGAATCGGATCGTTGCCCATCGTGTGGTTTGGCACACCGGAACAAAAAGAAAAATATCTCCCCAAAATTGTTACAGGTGAACTCATTTGCGCTTATGGATTAACGGAACCATCCGCAGGCTCTGACGCTCTTGCCGGTAAAACAACTGCTGTTCTTTCCGAGGATGAAAAACATTACATATTAAATGGCGAAAAAATATTTATTACAAATGCCGGGTGGGCAGATGTGTTTATAGTCTTTGCTCAAGTGGATGGTAACAAATTCAGCGCATTTATCGTTGATAAAGAAACAGAAGGTTTCAGTATTGGTGAGGAAGAAAAGAAAATGGGAATGAAAGGGTCATCTACCACATCTCTCATTTTTCAGAATGCAAAAGTCCCAGTAGAAAATCTTCTGTATAAAGTAGGAAAAGGAGCCACTATTGCGTTTAATGTTCTCAATATTGGCAGGTTTAAATTAGGGGCGTCGGGAGTTGGCGGATCTAAAAACGTCATTGAAGCTGCTTCACAGTACGCCAAAGAACGACGGGCATTTGGGAAACCCATCGCCCAGTTTGACGCCATTATCAAAAAGATTGCTGATATGACTGTTCGTACGTTTGCTGCTGACAGTATGGTTTATCGGACAATTGGATTGCTTCAAAATGAAATTGATACTTTGGATAAATCAGATCCTAATTATTTTATCCACTCAGGAGAAGCTATTGAAAAATTTGCAATTGAAACGTCCATGACAAAAGTGTATGGTAGCGAAACCAGCCATTTTGTGATCAATGAAGGATTACAAATTTTTGGTGGATATGGTTACCTTGAGGAATTTCAATTGGCTTCAGCTTATCGCGATGACCGTATCAACCAAATTTGGGAAGGAACCAATGAAATTAACCGCCAGATTATTGCCGGCTATATGATGAAAAAAGCGCTCATGGAGGAATTGCCAATCCGGGAAGAAATCAGCGCCATTGATCATTTTATGTCCAATGGAAAATTAGAAAATAATGAGGGTCCACTTGCAAATGAATGTGATACCATTGAAACCGGAAAACGCCTTGCTCTTTACATTTTCAATGAAGCTCTAAATAAGTTTGGCCAGGATCTGAAACACGAACAGCAAATAACTGAAATGCTGGCAGATATTTTTACGGACTTATATACGGCGGAAAGCACTGTGGTTCGGACACAGAAAATAATGGAAGACGGGAACGAAAATAAGGCTGTTTGCAGTATCGCAAAAATCTATACAGCAGAAATGGTTTTACGCTTATTAAATAAGTCCCTTACGGCACTGAATGGAATTTATGGCGGTCATACTACGCTAGCAGTCATTGATCAATTGCGACACTTCCAAGCGCGGATGATGACACATACGGATATTATTAATTTGAAACGAAATGTTGCACACTATATTTATAGCCAAAACACTTACCCATTTTAGGAGTTAATATGAGTATAAAATCAGTCATTATCGATGCAGTCAGATCACCCATCGGAATCAAGAATGGTCAATTAGTAGGCATTCGTTCCGATGATCTAGCCGCTCAAGTTATAAAGGGACTTTTAGCCCGGAATAAAAATGTGAAACCGGAAGACGTGGAAGATGTCGTCGTAGGATGTGCTTTCCCTGAAGGTCCTCAGGGGATGTTAATCGGTCGTTCTGTGGCCATATTAGCCGGCATCCCTAAAGAAGCCGGTGGAAAAGTGGTAAATCGTTTTTGCGGTTCTGCAATGGACGGACTTCACCAATTAAGTACAGCCATAGAAAGTGGCGATATCGACGTGGGAATTGCAGCTGGTGTGGAAGATATGTTTTCTGTTCCCATGGGTGGCTTTGCACCGGATTTTCATCCGGAATTAGCTGAACAGGAATTCTATATTGGTATGGGCGAAACAGCAGAGATTCTGGCAAAGGATGGAAATATTTCCCGAGACGACCAAGAAGCGTTTTCTATTGCTTCTCATGAAAAAACATTAAAAGCCTATGCAGATGGGAAGTTTGATAATGAACTAATCCCAATAGATGTTTATGGAGAAACCACTGTAGAAAAAGATGAAGGTCCTCGTGAACCGGATGTTGAGAAAATTAAAAGCCTTAATCCAGCATTTATCGAGGGTGGATCCGTCACCGCTGCCACAAGTAGTCCAATATCCATTGGTGCATCGGCGATTTTGATCACAAGCGATACTTATGCAGAAAAAATGGGATTAACCCCCAGGGCAGAAATCGTTTCTCGGGCTGTAGCCGGAGTTGATTGGACTCGAATGGGCGCCGGTCCTTTACCTGCCACAGAAAAAGTCCTGCAAAAAGCAGGGATGACCATGGACGATATTGAGACTATCGAATTAAATGAAGCGTTTGCCGCTCAATCTTTGTATGTCATTCGCGAGGGCGGCTGGGATATGGATATAATCAACTTGAATGGTGGAGCCATTGCCCTGGGACACCCTTTGGGTTGTTCGGGGACTCGAATCATTTGCACGCTGATTAACGTTATGGAACAACAGGATACCCACGTTGGGCTGGCGACCATGTGCATTGGCACTGGGCAAGGTATTTCCACAATCATCAAACGATAACGATTATATGAGTAAATGTTTGAAAGACCCCATGAGCGGATTGACTCACGTTATTGGCGCCATACTATCAGTGGTTGCAATAATTTTATTGATCCTCAAAGCTGTTAACCCTGTAGATCCATGGAAAATTGTATCCTTTTCAATTTTTGGCGCTGGATTATTTTTTCTGTATACAGCCAGTACATTATACCACTGGATTCCTGTAACGGGACGAGCAGAATCCATCCTAAGACGTCTGGATCATATGATGATTTATGTATTGATTGCATCGACATATACTCCCATTTGCCTGATCCCATTAAGGGGTGCTTGGGGTTGGAGTATGTTTGGTGTGATTTGGGGATTTGCCATTTTCGGAATTCTTTGGAAATTATTTCAGTTCAAATTTCCTAACTGGTTTTCAACCATTTATTATATATTTATGGGATGGCTGGCTATTATTCCGATTTGGCCTTTAATTAATAATCTTCAGGTTGGTGCATTAATCTGGTTACTCATAGGTGGGATTTTCTATTCTGTTGGAGTTATCTTTTTTGCAATTGATCGGCAGCAATCACCTCGCAAGGGGTTTGGGTATCATGAAATTTGGCATGTGATGGTTCTGGCAGGAAGTTTCAGCCATTTCTGGGTCATGTATAAATATATAACAATCATAAACTAATAGAATCGTTGAGGAAATTATGAGTCAAAATATTGAAAAAGTAGCCATCTTGGGAGCTGGAGTTATGGGCGCGCAACTCGCCGGACATCTGGCAAATGCCGGCATTCCCTCCCTCCTATTCGACATTAACCAGGAATTGGCAGAAAATGGAATTAAAACATTAACAAAGCTAAAGCCCGCTCCACTCTTCAAGCCGAAGAATATCGGATTAATAACTCCTTGTAATTATGATGATCATGTGGGAAAGGTCAATGAAGCAGATTGGGTTTTAGAAGTAGTCGCAGAACGATTAGACATCAAACACATTGTTTTCAAAAACATCATACCTCATTTAAAACCTTCTGCGATCGTTACCTCCAACACATCCGGAATTCCTTTAGCAGATTTAGTTACTGTTTTTCCCGATAATGTTAAATCACGTTTTATGATAACGCATTTTTTCAATCCACCACGATATATGCATCTGTTGGAATTAGTAAAAGGCGATCATACATCAAATGATGTGTATCAAACCATGGCTGAATTTGGTGAGACTATCCTTGGAAAAGGTATCGTTCATGCGAAAGATACACCCAATTTTATTGGTAACAGAATCGGTGTTTTCAATATGGGTGTCACGATCCACACTGCGTTGCAGCAAGGTCTAACCGTAGAAGAAGTAGATAAACTAACCGGTACAATTGTGGGACGCCCGAAAAGTGCAACATTCCGGACGTCTGATGTGGTAGGTTTGGACACCATGGCACATGTAACAAACACAACCTATGAAAAAGTGTTGGATGATGAAGAAAGAGAGATATTTAAAATTCCGGATATTCTTCAAATGCTGGTAGATGATGGCAGATTGGGTCAAAAAACCAAAGCCGGTTTTTATAAAAAAACAGATGAGGGTATTTTATCCATTGACTTGAAAACAGGCGAATATGGACAACAGAAAAAAGTGCGATTTGACGGATTCCGTTTAGCAAAAGATCATACATCAACGGCGGGGAAAATAAGAGCATTGGCTTATAGTGATGATAAAGCAGGTAAATTTTTCTGGGAGACATTGGCTAGGGGATTAATTTACAGCGCCAACCGCATTCCGGAAATCAGTGATGATATCATCAACATTGACAATGCTATTAAATGGGGATTTGGGTGGCAATTAGGCCCCTTCGAAAGTTGGGATGCCATCGGAGTACAAGAATCTGTAGACAAGATGTTGTCTGAAAACCGGAAAGTTCCTCAATGGGTTTTAGATATGCTCGCAAGCGGCCGGTCATGTTTTTACGAAACGAATAAGGGAATAAAAACGTACTATGATGTGTTATCCGGTAATTCAAAATCAATTCCCACTATCGAAAAAGATATAAATCTAAATCTTCAAAAATCCGCGGGAAACCTTGTCAAGAAAAACTGGAGCGCCAGCTTGATTGATTTAGGCGATGGTGTACTGAACGTAGAATTTCATTCTATTCTGCAACCGGTACTGAATCCCATTGATGGTTCTCTAGCCATGACGATTAACGAAGGGATGGATCTTCTGGAAGAAGGGAAATTCAAGGCGATGGTGATTGGCCATACAGGTCAGAATTTTTGCGCAGGAGCAAATCTGGCTGGTATTTTGGAAGTATGTGAAGCCAATGATTGGGATAAATTAGAAAGCGCAGTAAAAGACCTCCAGGATCTGACGCAACGGATTCGCTTTTCTAAGGCGCCTGTCGTTGCAGCGCCTTTTCATTTAACATTGGGTGGTGGTTTTGAACTTATAGGTCCAGCAGCCCATCGTGTGGTGGCGGCAGAATTGTATGTGGGCTTAGTCGAAGTTGGCGTGGGACTTATCCCGGGAGCCGGTGGAAACCTCCGTCTAATATTAAACATGATGGAAAACAGTGGAAGCGGTCGAATCAATGCCTTCCAGATCGCACAAAAAGCATTTGAAACCATCGGTTTCGCCAAGGTGGCTACCAGCGCTGATGAGGCAAAATTCATAGGATATTTGCTCAAAACGGATACTATTGTGCTAAATAATGATCACCGCATTTGGACAGCAAAACAAAAAGCTCTCGAACTGGCCGAAAGCTATGAACCGCCAAAATACAGAGATGATTTGAAATTACCGGGGACCGGGGGCAGAACAGCGCTGGCCATGGCATTAAAGGGATTCAAGGCTCAAGGGAAAATCTCCGACCACGATGAATTTATCGCAAAAAAACTGGCTTATATTATCACAGGTGGAGATAAGGCAGGATTAACTAAATCGGTGGATGAACAATACATGCTAGACATTGAGCGGGAAGCATTCGTCTCCCTTGCTGGGGAGTCATTAACACAGGACCGTATTCGATTCATGCTAAAAAAAGGAAAACCATTACGTAACTAATGACAGGATTCCTCCTTGTCCATAGTTGGAAAATAGGCAGTGCTTTAGCATTACCTATTTTTTTTACAATTTGTTCATATTTTTTTTCGCATTCTAATCCGTAACTTTATGGATTAAATCTATATGAAAATGGATTCTAAAACTGCGAACACATCGGAACGGACAGGTACAATAATCCTAAAAACGATAGCTATTTTTGCTATCCTCTACCTGTTTCTCATTAGTATTGGCCTGATTGGGGCTGCATTCAAGGGTATGGGGAAAGGGTTTGCTGAGGAACTGATCCAAAGCGATGCCGGACCTCTCATAGGTTTATTCATTGGTATCCTTGCCACCAGTTTAATCCAAAGTTCTTCTACAACGACATCGTTGGTCGTGGGGATGGTTGCAGCAGGTGCATTTGGTGATGACCCGAGAATAGCTGTTGCAGCCGCTGTACCTTATATCATGGGTGCAAATATTGGAACAAGTATAACCAATACTATTGTTTCACTGGGTCATATCGTTAATAAGAATGAATTCAGACGTGCCTTTTCTGCCTCCATCGTGCATGACTTTTTTAATATTATGGCTGTTTTGATTTTATTTCCACTGGAAAGGGCTTTTGGTGTAATCAGCAATAGCGCAAACTGGATGGCGGAACTTTTAGTAGGGACAGAATCCTTTACGTTTAATAGCCCTATAAAAATGATAACGAAACCGACTGTTGTATGGATAAAAGACTTATTTCAACAACAGGATATCATTAATTCTAATTGGCTACTGCTCATTGTGGCTCTTCTTTTATTATTCTTTTCGCTTCGATATTTGACAAAATTTATTCGCAGTTTAGTTATGGAACGGTTGGAAGCATTTTTTGACACTCACATTTTTAAGACGGCGCTCCGTGCCATGTTTTTTGGAATTTTCATCACAGTATTAGTGCAGAGCAGTTCGATTACAACATCACTCATTATTCCTTTAGCCGGGGCAGGTATTCTACGCCTAGAACAAATTTTCCCATATACACTTGGTTCCAATATCGGAACAACAATTACGGCGCTGCTAGCAAGTCTTGTCTCGGGCACGATTGCTCCCCTTGGCGTTGCATTTTCGCATTTGATGTTCAACGTCTACGGTATCGCTATTATCTGGCCAATCGAAAATATTCGAAACATACCGATTAGATTGGCAAGATGGTTTTCAGAAAAAGCAGTCCAAAACAGAATTTTTCCACTAATATATATATTAGTTATGTTTTTTATCATTCCACTAACCTTAATTTTCTTCGTGAGGTAAACCATGTCACTATTCAAAGATGTTATTAATTTATGGAAAGCAGATGACCTTCTATCCCAAGCTTGGAATGATTCGCATGAAATGTTGAATCTCTCCCACGAAATATTCCAGCAAGCGCTAATCTACTTGAAAAAGGGTGAGAATATTAAAACGCTGAAAGCGTTGAAAAAACGGGATCGGGAAATCAATGAGTTCCAGAGAGATGTCAGGCGAAAAGTACTGACACATTATGCCGTGAAACAGGATACAACTGATTTAGCTAATGGACTCGTTCTTATTAACATGGTGGTGGATATCGAACGTATCGGCGATTATTGTAAAAACATTCTGGACCTGGCGATCAACCATCCCCAAACCATTGATTCAAATGAAATATCAGAAGATTTAGCCATGATTGAAAGTGAAGTGCAAACCAGATTCGAAAAAACATTTCAGGCAATTCAATCTCAGGATGCAGAAATAGCAAAATCTCTAGTGGAAGGATATAAAGAACTGGTGACTAGCAAATCCGATGATATAGTAAATGGGGTTCTTAGAGACGAAGTGAGTTTCGGTGGAGAATCAAGAACTGCAGCCATCGTCCTTTATGCCCGTTATCTGAAACGGATAGGTGCTCATTTAAAAAACATTACATCCACATTAGTTAATCCATTTGATGCAATAGGTTATAAAGAATAAAATTAAAAACTATATTTTATACCCAAACTAACATGTGAAAAATTTTCCAGTTCTTTAAACCTCGTTCCTTCCTCTCCCATAAATTGAGAAATGGAACAATCTATTTCCCAATTGTCAATAGGTGAATAAGTAATCCCACCTCCAAGTAAGGATTGACTATCCTTTAAATCCAGAAATGTGTTTAGTCGGATTTCTAAAGTACTGTCCCAGAAATTAGCAGAGGTCGATAAAAACATTCCCAGATCCGTAAACATGGCAAAAGGTGTACCCATTCCTGGTTGGAAATTATCTTTTTCCATTGGAGATGTTTCTGGTATTCCAAGAAGCGGATCAAAAACATAAGTCGATCCCTTGATTTCTAAAACTTGACTACCGATAAGCTGTCCTATTATGTTTATGTCATATGGAGTTAGATATTCCAATTGAGCGGCATACTGTAAGTAAGAAGCGCGTTCCATAGTTTGTAAACTTGGCTCGTAGTCATTTTTAGTATTGAAATATCCGATTTCCAAGCGGCTGGTTAATTCTCCAATAAATGAAACAAAATCAATCCCATACATTTCTGTTTTTCGATAAGATAGTGATGGGGATGGGAGTAATACTTCCGGCCCCGGGCCCAGGAGGTTCCAATTATACCCATTCAATGTAAAACCTCTATCTCTCCCTGAAAAATACGAAAGTCCGATATCACTATTTCCTACAACAGTTTGCAAATGCAGACCATATTCACTGCCATCTTTAGCATCCTTTACTAAATCACCGGGATCAATCATTGCAATGGGGAAATCCTCCTCACCAAAAGGCAGTCGATTAGGTGCATGTTCGGGAATCACAACTGCTTCTAATTGCCAATCATTCCAATAATATTTTATTGATCCGGATAATGTACCTATTTTTCGATCTGTTCCCGGTAAAAACATAAAATAATAGTCATAGGGATTCAGGTTGTCGGTTGGATTGTTTCCATCCACCGCTCCCCAAACATGAATTTGCTTACCAACTTTCACCTCACCCCAACTCGGATACCAAATTAAGTATGCTTCCCGAATATCAAATTGTGTGTCTTCACCTGACCACCTGTATTCAACCACAGAATTGGTTTTGAAATCAAGATTCCCCGATGTAAAACCAATGTCCAATTCTGCAATTCGAAAGGGTAAAGTAATAGCGGAGAAATCCGAGGTCCTGTTCATTGTGACCGGTTGAAGAGAACCTGAATAGCTGACTTGGCCAAATATTGTATTGATGAATAAAAGTGGCAGGAGCATGAGCCCTGATAGTAGCAGTCGATATTTGAGTTTACTAATTTTTTCCATGATTATCCTTTGGGGAGAAAATTTTGTGGATTTTCAGTAATTATTTTTACCGCAGAGTTCGCCAAGAATGCGCCAAGAACACAAAGAAACATTTATTTTTTTGCGCTTTCTGTGAAAATAATTTGCGTCCTTTGCGGTTATTTTCATTTTGTATTTTTTCATAAACTAATCATTTTTTATCACCATGTCACAAATATACGAAGATCCCCTTATTTTTGTTTTAATGCATCTGCTATTTGCTATTTGTTACTCCCTTATCATCACTAACATCATTTTGAAAGGTGTCAATGCCTTAAGTGCATGCGGTTCATTGGCTGGCATAATGATCATTTCTCCTTCATAAACTTCATGATCATTTCCGGAAATTGTTATCCTTGCCATTCCATCCGTTACAAGAACTAAAGCATCAAATGGCGCCGTATGTTCGCTTAACCCTTCACCTTCCGTAAATGCAAATAATGTGACAGTTCCCTTATCTTTCTTAATGATCGTTTTACTAACGACGGAACCATCTTGATATTCTGTTAAATTGTTTAGTGTGTTTTTTTGATTTAATGTAGACATATTACCTCGGTATCCGTTTCAAATTCTTTTCCTGAAATAATTTTTCGCTAATTCCTGTATCTACTTGAACATCGATAAATGTTACTTCAGTTGAATGCTGTTTCTGGACATTTTCCACATACACTCTTTCAACGATAAAATATTCCTTCATTTTTCGAAAAGTGAATTCTTTTATCTTTAGCAATATCCCTCGCTTGTCAAATGACTCTTCCTTAACAGCATATAATCCTTTCTTAGCTATCCATGAAATATGTTTAGAGTAGGACGACTTGGCTTCCTTTTTAGGTACAATTTCTAATACATAACAGTCAATTTCATTTACTGTTTGGTCTTCAAGTCTGTTGTACTCATTTTCATCTAGGTCTCGATTGGTGAGATCCTCATAACTCATGTCTGAGCCCATAAATGAATCACTTTTTTTCTTTGAAGATATCCTCCGTATTTTTTTGAACGCAGGAAGCCACATACGCATTTCGTCATCTTTACCATCATGCTCAATTTTCATGAATGCCACACCACGGTCATCTTTGGGTTCCATAAACCAAATGATTTGTTTTTCATTTCCGTCCATGGATTTGGAAACCATTTCATTTACCCGGGACTTACCCTTGGAATTCGTTAATATCATTTTTGTTCTATTGGACATATCAAACGGAGTTGGTTTTTCATCTACCATTTTCGCAATTTCATATCCGGTTTGTGAAAAAAGAAAGCTGGATATGACGATTGCGATTGTTATTATTTTCATAATTCATTCCTTTTATTCAAATTGTAAACGTGAAAGATCGAAGGGTTACAAGAATTGGCTCGACCATCTTTAATAAAATTTTGGCAACGGAACCTTGCATTATCAATAATCAATTTCGTTTTCCTATTTTACTTCTACCAATTTATTTTTATAAATTTCAATAATTGATGCAAGAACGGATAGTGTACCAATTGAACATGACACCATTGCAAAAACCATCAAACCACCAATAAATTGCAATGGAAGGAATGTTGAAAAGATAAGAGCACCAAAGGACATATTGGCAGCGGCATCTAACATGATGGGATATCCCACATCATCCACAACCTCCGCGCTTATCTTGTCGATATGAATTCCTTCCTTGGCATAGTTTCGAAACTGGGCGATATAGTGGATAGCAAAATCCACTCCCACTCCGATGATAATTGCACTTAATATTGCTGTAATATGACTTAGATCAACTCCAAAATATCCCATCAATCCAAAATTTAGCACCACAGCAGATGAGAGTGGAATGATCGCTAATAGACCCCATTTCATCGATCGGTAAAAAATCCATGCAATAATGAATATTATAATAATGGATGCCACCATGCTCATCAGAAATGATTTGATCAATAAATGGGTAAAATCATTCATAATGGCCATGAGTCCTGTTAATTTCATTTTTATGGAATTACCAATATTTTTGTCCACATACTCTTCAACATAATCCATAAAATTAACTATTTCACTCGTAGGAACTGTTTTCATCATAGCTGTTGTAACAGCGGATGAATACTCATAATCCACAAGTGTACTAAAATCGTCGGGATCACCCGACATAGAGTACATGGTAAATAAATTATTTACTTTCTCTCTCGTATCAGGAATCGTTTCAAAATCCGGATTATCATCCATAACAACACGGTGCATTTGTTTAACCACATCCACAATAGATATGGTCGTATTAACACTGGGAAATTTTTCCATATGTGATTGAACATCATCCATAATTTTCAGTGTTTCCGGATCTTTAATATCACCTTCTGTTTTGATGACCATATTCATGGTTCCCGTCATTTCCTTATCAATAAACTCAATGCTCTTTCGAATAGGATTGCCTGGTTTAAAAAATGATGTAATATTGACTTCCACTTCAAGTTTGAAAATACCAATGGCACTGATTAATACGATTATTAATCCGGATGCCAGAACTTTTTTTGGCCGATTTAATACGCTTTTTGCTAATATTTCCACTACTCGTTCAAACAGGCTGGCATGGGTCAATGCTCGGGAATTTAAATTCCATTTTTTAATGGTTATAATTGCCGGTAAGTAAGTGGTGGATAAAAACCATGCCCATACAATCCCAAAGGCAATAGTGACACCGTAACCGAACATCGGATTAATCGGCGCCATCAAAAGCATTAAAAATGCGACAGCCGTTGTGAGGGATGTAAGAAATACGGGCAGCATTAAAGAACGTAAAGTCACCTCCACCGATTCTTTTACGTCTCGACGTTTTCTCACTTCTCGTAAAAATTTCGTGAGAATATGAATACTGTCCTGGTTGGCGATTGTAAGTAATATTATTGGCATCGATGAATTCATCAAAGTCATATAAAATCGTGGCGAACCGGTCAGATGAACGACCCATCCCATAAATCCCATCATGGCGATGAGAGACATAATGATAAGCGATAATACCATTCCTACGGCATACACATTGCGAAAGTTTACTAACAAAATGACAATCATGAGGATGAACCCGATCCTCATAAGCACAAGCATATCTTTCTGTATCAAACCGGCCAGTACTCCAGTTACATAAGGGGCGCCTCCATAGTTTATTTCATAATCACTCAAGATACTATCTGCGATCGCTGTCACATTCAATGCCAGATCGCTGTATTCCATCGTCCGGATTGGGCGCAAAACCACATTCACAAAATCACCCGATTTACTGATCATTCGATCTTTTATTATCGAATTGCGATCAAGATAGTCAATGATATCTTCAATTTCTTCCTGACTCAGATCTCTCTGGGGCATAAGATCGTCAATGATCATAAACCCATCTTCATTGTCCATACGGTTTGTTCTTGCTAAAGAAACTACTTCTTCCACATCCGGTATCATCTCCAATGCATCTGTCAAATCCCACACCGTCGAAAGCAACTCCGGGTTTAAGGCAGATTCACCTCGTTTTCCGAATGTGACAAACATCATGTCAATCGTACCGAAATCTTCCTGTACTTCATCCCAGATAATACGAGACTCAATATCCTCAGGCAGCATTTTCAACATGTCATCATCAAAATACACCCATTGTAATCCGCTGCCAAAAAATGCTGTGAGCACTAATGCAATCAGTACTGTTATTTTCGGATAGGTTGTCACTTTTTCGATTATCCAATTTCTGAACACGTGTACCATTAATCTATTTTCCTTATTTGAATTTCAATTGTTCTAATAGTTCTCGTCAAAATTGCCTCTGTACAATTGTTGACTGGGAATCTCTTTCATTTTCCGCTGTTTTTATAATACTGTTCTACAACGTTTAATCCTTTTGTTGTAAAAATTCCTCTAGAAATAATTTTTGCCAGACCATCTATTGTTTCACCCACAGCTAAATCGTTTTGAAGAAAGAATTCTGGTTGAAACGTATTGTTGATCATATTGATATATACAATTGAGAATTTTCTCATGTCCACGTCATCTCTTGCCAGACCCTGATCTTGGGCAGATTTTAGAATTCTGTAAAAATCATCCTGACGGTTTAAACGGAATGTTTCAATTTCTTTCCATACTTCGGGATAAGTCGTTTTTAATTGTGCCAAGCGCTGCACCGGAGCCCGGCTAACAAATTTTGAAATATGTTCCATCACTTTTACAAATTGGAGAACCGGATTCTTTTCATTTTCACAGATTTTATTAAACTTTTGTTCGACTTGTCCGGTGATAAATACAACAATTTTACGAATGAGCTTTTCCTTAGTTGGGAAATATTTATAAATGGTTTTCTTACTCATCCCCAGCCTTCCTGCCAGAGATTCAACGGTAAATGATTTTACCCCGGATCGAGTAATGGCTTCAAAACCCTCTTCCAGGATCTGTTCTTCTTGCGGTGAGTATGGATTAGTCAATGGAAACGTTATTCGTATATATCGTTTCCGATATTAATAAAAATAATGATACTATAATAGAAATATACTATAAAAATTTATAAAACCCATTTTTATACTATTAGGTTAAATGTAATTTTAGTTTCAATATGGAAACTGCTTTTCAACCACCCATCGTCATTTTAGCCAACGGACGATTTCCCACACATCCCATTCCATTGAATATTTTGGATAAAGCTGGAACGGTCATCTGCACAGATGGCAGTGCTGATACATTTCTGAAATACGATCGACCCCCGCATGTGATTATCGGTGATCTCGATTCCACAAAGTTGGAAAAGCATGAATTCAAAGGATTATGGATTCAGGCTCCAGACCAAAACAAAACAGATTTACAAAAAACATTGGAATGGTGTTTGATCAATGATTTGAATGATGTTGTAGTTCTTGGGACTATGGGCAAGCGGGAAGACCACAGCCTGTGGAATCTTTATATGCTGGCGGAATTTTCTCAAAAGATGAAGATTTATTTCGTTACAGATTATTCCTGTATATATTGTTTCAAAGGAGAAAAATCATTCAAATCCACGAAGGGGCAGCTTATTTCTATTGTTGCTATTGGGCTGGTGAAGTCTATTTCCACTAAAGGATTGAAATATCCATTGAACCAAGAATCATTGCCTCCAGAATGTAATGGAATCAGTAATGAAGCCGAAGGCGATGAATTTTCTATAGATACTTCCGGACCCATTTGGTTGTTTATCAACCATATGAATGGTTTATAAAATATCAATTTTGAGAATATAATTTTATTTCAACATAGATATATGCTAATGATACTCAATACTCTTCCCAATGCAAAAAACCCCTCTTTCTTTCTCCCCTGTTACAGGGGAGATGGTCAAAGGATTCAAAATATTAAACCTATCTTTTTCCCCTGTCATAGGGGAAACACAAAGGGGTCTTATAATGGAACCGATACAATTAACTGTGGCCGTTTTTTATAAATCCAAAACGTTTATATTTTTTCTGCATTTCAACATTTTGGAGTATTTTTTTCGCTTTTGTAACCTGATGAATTTCAAGGTAATATAAACAATGCACTATTTAGATTGGTTCGCCATCGGTGGATATTTCATTCTTCTACTATTATTGGGATTTTATAAGACGTCGAAGAATAACGATGATAAAGATTTCATTCTTGCCGGAAGAAGATTAAGTCTCCCTGGATTTGTGGCTACATTAGTCGCCACATGGTATGGTGGGATTCTGGGTATCGGTGAAAATACCTATAATTTTGGAATTCAAACATGGTTCATCTTTGGTCTGCCTTATTATATATTTGGTTTTTTGTTTGCAATATTCCTGGCTCCGAGGATTCGTAATCTCCCTCATCGTTCAATTCCTGATCACTTTAATAAACACTTCGGAAAAAGTACCGGAATTGTCAGCGCTTTTTTAATCCTTATTTTGGCTTCCCCTGCCCCTTACATTTTAAGTATGGGAATATTGCTGCAGCATACATTTCAATGGCATTTGCAGACAGCTATTCTATTTGCAACGGGGATCAGTTTAATCTATATATGGTTTGGCGGTTTTAGAGCTGTTATTAGAACTGATATATTGCAATTTGTTCTCATGTTTTTGGGTTTCATTTTACTTCTATCTTTTTCATGGAAGTATATGGGGTCACCTGCTTTAATAGTATCCGCATTACCCGAATATTATCTAAATCCAACAGGCGGAAATTCATTTCAATATATTTTGGTGTGGTTTTTTATTGCTATGTGGACTTTTATCGACCCGGGATTTTATCAACGTACAGCGGCTGCAAAATCGCCGGATGCGGCAAAGAAAGGGATTTTGATATCCATTGGTTTCTGGTTTATTTTTGATATTCTAACGGTGACTACCGGACTTTACGCTGCAGTACTGATTCCTGACCATGTTGCTACAATGGCATACCCCGAATTGGCATCTCGGATTCTTCCACCTTTTGTGTACGGGCTTTTTCTGGTTGGCCTGTTTTCAACGATCATGTCTACAATTGACTCCAATGGATTGATTAGTGCAATTACGTTTGGCAGAGATATTTTATGGAGGATTCAGGATAAAGAAGAATCATCAGATTCTACCGGTCATATACGAAAGGGACTGGTAGTGATGGCATTTATCGCTGTGTTATTGGCCATTAGCATTCCTTCTGTTGTCCAGCTCTGGTATGTCATTGGATCCATTATTGTACCGGGAATACTTTTACCTTTTTTACTAACATTTTCAAATATCAACTTACAGAAAGGAAAAGCAAATATTGTTATTATCATGCCGGTTATTATTGGCATATTTTGGTTTGTATTAGGACATTTTTCTGGACATTACCCATGGGGAATTGAACCATTTTATCCGGGTATGTTAATTTCTATTTTATTATTAGGTATATGGATAAAGAAAAAATCATGAAAATTGAAACAGAACGGAAATTTCTAGTAAACGAAAATTGGATTAAACCAAAAAATGGTGCTCAATATTTTCAAGGGTATATCAATACGGATATACATCGGTTAGTCCGAATTCGAGTTGTCGAGGAGAATGGAACAAAAAATGGATTTCTGACTATTAAAGGATCGGGCAATAAAAGCGGCATGAGCAGATACGAGTTTGAAGTAGAGATTCCTGTTCCTGATGCAGAAAATCTCTTATTACTTTGTGATCAGCCCCTCATTGAAAAAACTCGTTATAAAATTGAATATGAAGGTTTAATCTGGGAAGTAGATGAATTCCACGGATTAAACAAAGGTTTAACCATAGCAGAGATTGAATTGAAAAATGAAGACCAGAAATTTTCAAAACCCGATTTTATTGACGAAGAAATAACGGGAATCACAAAATATTATAACTTTATGCTGCAGAAAAACCCATACACTTCTTGGAACAATTAAATAGAAAAAATATGAATAAAAATTTCCTATCAAAACGTGTGGTAGTATCTATGATCATCATTGGTATATGTCCTCTCTACGGAAACAATTCATCCATCACGGCAATCAAATGGGGTGTGCTTCTGATGGGATTACTTGGTGGACTATCATTATTTTTATACGGTATGAACAAAATGAGTGAGGGGCTCAAAAAATCTGCCGGCGACCGCATGCGGAATATCTTGTCTGCTTTAACTAAAAACAAAATCATTGCCATGTTCGTAGGTGCGTTTGTCACCATGGTGGTTCAGAGTTCCAGCGCAACAACCGTCATGCTGGTTAGCTTCGCTCAAGCACAGCTCATGACATTTGTTCAATCCCTTGGTGTTATCCTGGGCGCAGATATTGGTACTACAGTGACAGCACAACTGGTTGCTTTCCAGCTGACAGATTATGCCTTGCTGATGATTGCTTTTGGATTTGGCATGACATTGTTTTCTAAAAAAGATTCACTTAAGCATATTGGTGAATCCATACTTGGTTTCGGCATTCTGTTTTTTGGTATGAAACTTATGTCTGATGCTATGGAGCCTTTGCGGGCCTACGAGCCTTTCATCCAGTTGTTAAAAGGATTGGAAAATCCACTGCTGGGACTTTTAATTGGTACAATTTTCACAGCCTTGATTCAAAGTAGTAGTGCATTCACGGGTATCATCATCGTTCTCGCTCAACAAGGATTGCTGACTTTAGATACCGGAATCCCCCTTATTTTTGGTGCAAATATCGGCACGTGCATAACGGCAGGCCTGGCAAGTATCGGCACACGCCGTGAAGCAAGGCGAGTTGCTCTAGCACACGTATTGTTTAAAATAGGCGGTGTAGTACTTTTTATTTTCTGGATTCCTACCTTTGCGGATATCATCCGCTCGATTTCACCTGTTGGTTCAGGAACCGGCATGGACAAACTTGCTGATGAGGTACCCAGACAAATCGCAAATGCTCATACGATTTTTAATGTGAGTTTGGCACTTCTCTTTCTACCGTTCACGTCATTATTTGCAAATATTGTATTGAAAATATTTCCAGAAAAAAAAGAGGAAAAAGGTATTCGACCTGTAACCTCGCATCTGGATGATTCAGCAATCTCTACACCTGCTTTGGCGTTTGATTTAGCGCGCAATGAAATATCTAGAATGATAAGAATTTTCGATCGAATGCTGGAAGCAATCATCGAACCGTTCAAAACAAATGAATCGCTTCAGGATAAGTACCGCCCACAGCTTTCTCTGGTTGAGGGTATTGTCATGCGTGAAGAAAAGCTGGATTACCTGGATGAACATATCGTGTTTTACCTTAGAAAAATTGGGCGAAAGGAATTATCGGATAGACAAATCCATGAAGTGTATGGGTTGATGTCTATCGTAAACGATATTGAAAGCGTTGGAGATATTATTGAAAAAAACATGATTCCTCTTATCGCTAAAAAATCAGTATTAAAAACAGACTTTTCAAAAGAAGGAAAAGAAGAATTGGATATTTTTCATATAAAAGTCAGTAAACAAGTGAGTCGTTTTAAAGATGCATTCTCAAAACTCGATCCGGTCAAAGCGCAAAATATTATGGCTAAAGAAGAGAAATACTCAAATCTTGAATCAGAATATCGACTGCGCCACCTAAAACGGCTCCAAGATGAACGGGAAGAATCAATCGAAACCCATGAAATTCACATGGAATTAATGGACTTATTAAAACAGATCAATGTCTATTTGGCGAACATCGCAAAAACAATTACAAATATTAACACAACTGATTAAGTAAAAAAACCAATGTCTTTCTTCACCTCACTATGAATAAAAACCATTGGTCCTGAACATAATGAAAAAACTACTAATAGGTATTTTTATACCATTTATATTAATTGCAGAACAACCCGAACTCTGGCAGGCTGCAAAAGTATCCAAACATTTGAATGACACCTACACCCTCTCTATGGAAAGTGATTTTCGTTCGTTTAATATGGGTGAACAGCTAAAATATTACCATGGCGATATCGGGATATCGTTTCCGTTGATTGCGAATATTAAATTGAGCGTTAATTTCAGAGAAGTGTTTGAGTGGAAAAGTGAAACATGGAAACAGGAACACCGTCCTCATGGGACACTTTCTGCAAAAATGAAATTTTGGATACTGGGAATTTCTGCCAGAAGCCGGTTTGAATACCGTATGAAACAGGATAATGATCCTGTTTTTCGTAACCGCGATATGGTTACTGTAAATCTTGGCAGGGAGTTTACTCTATTGAAACTAGTCCCTTATATGGCAGATGAAATTTTTTATGATTTTGAAGAAAGTGAATTAAACCGAAACCGTTTTTACGTTGGCGTTGAGATCAATAGCATATCTTTCATGAAAGTAAAAATATACCATTTAATTCAAGATGATTGGAAAAATAATGGTTGGGAACAAACATATGTTATTGGAATGAAATTTTCGTTCTAAAAGAATTTATTATTAATAAAAAAGTCCCGGGAAAATAGCCGGGGCTTTTTTAAACATTATAGTAATTGATTTAACTGGCTTGAGAAATTAAATCTTTTAAAGAAGTACCTAAATCAAATTTGAATTTCTCTACATTAATTTTTGGCTCATGCCATACGCCATAATTTCCTGCCATGATAAGCTTTTGAATATAGCTTTTAGTTAAAGCATCTGTACCTTGATTATCATACCAGCGAATATCAATTTTGGCACTATTTTCATTGACAGCGCCTAATAAGGCAGCCAAAAATGTTTGACGATTTTCCGTATCTGTATTGATTTTACAGAATCCAGCTTCAATCAGACCTTCTATCTGGTCCCAGTCCGTGCCAACAAAATCTACCCATTTCTGGCGGTCATCATTTTTGCTGTCCATTTTATCCAATTGTTTAACAGCATATTCAACCACCTGGGGATAGAGGGTCGAAGCACCGTGAGCAACAAATACTATTTCATCATTGATTTTATTTGCTGTTTCCAGCAATTCATGGGCAAGCGAAATATTCAGTTTTACTTTTTGCCCCGGTTTTCCTTTATTTGGGCCGTGCATGGTTCCGATGGTAGGCGCCAACATTAATACACCGGTTTCCTTCAGAAACTGATCTAAATCATCCGGATTTGTATACGTGGAAAATTCCGATTTGGTATCTTCGTCTTCTTCCCCGGCTAAAACACCTAATTCACCTTCTACGGATAATCCCACAGGATGGGCCATATCCACTACTTCACGGGTTAATTCAATATTATCCTTCAGGGGCATGGCAACTTTGTTTACATGGTCCGTTGAATTGTCCGCCATGACGCTAGTTAAGCTTTGGACGGCTGCCTGGAGGATTTTCCGCCCCGGTTCTGTTATGTAATCCCCATGATCCAAATGTGTTGCAATTTTTACTGACGATTTCTTTGCCATTTTTTCAATGTAGGATGTTGCAACATCAAGACCGAAGACTTGGTCTCCGCCGCCAAAATGTTTTAATGCAGAATTTGAAAACGCCATGAGCCCGGAAGAACCCAGTAATTCAAACGCTTTCATAGCGGCATTAATACCCTGAAATGTGGTTACATTAAATGCCGGTACAGCATATCCTTTACTTTTTGTGTTGCTCTTTTCGCCTTGCTTAGCTTTGAGTAATAGCGCATGAGCCGAGGTCATATTATCGGGAAACTTCCTTGAAGTATTTAATACTGTTGGTTTTTTAGGCACGATAAACTCCTTTATTTTTGTCCTATATTTTTCAATAAATCTTGAAACCACTTTATTTCCGTGTTGAATGGTTTCCCGCCTTTAATTCTTTCAAAATCAATTAAACTCATTTTATTTCTGTCATCTTCATCTAAACCAGCTACACCACTTTTTCCTGCAAGCGCGCCATCAGAAGCTAAGGTAGCTGACCGGGTTATGAGATCTAGATCAAACTGGTTTGGTGCCGCTGATCGAGCAAAATATCCGCTCTTTTGTACTAGAACTTTATCCGCGTTCAGTTTTTCTTTTAGTTGTTTTGCGAACCATTGCCCAGGATTGATTTCATCCAAACGCACATGTCCAAAAGCATCTCTTGGGACTTCCTCTCCGATAGCTTCCATTTCCGTTACAATTGTATTCCTCCCGGCCCCTTCGCTTAAGAAAATATTGATACCGTCTTTTTCATCCATGAGTTTCTTTAAGCGTTCGCACTCTGCTTCAAAATTTATTTCTCCTTCTGGAAGATAGACTGCATCCACGTCCCATCGATCACGGGAAATCAGCATGGAATCCACAAATGATTTTGAATCAAGCCGTTCACGATATTTCCGGGCAGTGGCAGCGGTTAGCCAGCCGCAATGGCGTCCCATGACTTCATGTATAATTAATTGCCGAGTACTCGTGGTGTTTTCATTGGCAACATTTTCAAAAAAGATGGCACCTTGTTCGGCTGCTGTATCGGCACCCAATGACCTGGCGATAGGAAACACATCATTATCTACTGTTTTCGGCATCCCTACAACGGTCAACCCATAATTATTTTCGGATAAATATTTTACTAATGCTGCAGCCATAGTATTCGTGTCGTCACCGCCGATGGTATGGAGAATATCTACTCTGTCTTTTTTTAATTGTTCAGCAGCGACTGCAATTGGACTTTCGCCTTCGTTTATATAGCCATTTTCTATACAGTTTTCAGTATTAGTTAGTTTAACGCGGCTGTTGCCGATAAAACTGCCGCCGTATGACATGAGAACGTCCGCATATTCATGGGCATTCGTGGGAAACGTAATGGATTTTCCCAACAATAGTCCCCGGTAACCGTTTAAATATCCAATGAGTTCAGCTTCTGGCGCTTTCGTATTGTATTCCTTAATTAAAGCTCCAATGGATGATGAAAGGCAGGGGGCTAGTCCACCCGCAGTTAAAAATGCTATTTTCATATTAAAAATCGAATGCTGAATATGTGTTGAAAGTCTGCTATTTTCTTTACTAATAAATCCGGTTACAAATGAAAAATATCATGTGGCAACCATCTGAGGAGCAAATCCAACGCTCACAGATGTTCAAATTTACTGAATACATTAACACGAGTCATAAGCAAAATCTGAAGAATTATCATGAATTGCATGATTGGTCCGTAAAAAATATTCCGGAATTCTGGGCGAATCTTTGGACCTTTTTTGATGTCATTCACTCAGAACCGTTTACACAGGTTGTGGATAATGTTAATAAAATGCCCGGGGCAAAATGGTTTACCAACGCACGACTTAACTTTGCAGAAAATTTACTGCGGAGACGAGACGATAAAACAGCCTTGATTTTTCAAGGGGAAGGGCAACCCATACGAAATCTATCCTATGCTGAATTATATAGTACAGTCGCAAAAACAGTTTCTGCTTTAAAAGCAGTCGGAGTTAGAAAAGGTGATCGTGTGGCCGGGTATGTACCAAATATGCCGGAAAGTATCATCGCAATGCTGGCCACCGCATCCATCGGCGCCATTTGGTCTTCATCTTCTCCGGACTTCGGCATTAAAGGTGTGCTGGACCGCTTCAGTCAGATTGAGCCGAAAGTCTTATTTGCTGCCAATGGTTATTTTTATAACGGAAAGTCACATGATTCATTGGAAAAATTGAAAGGTATAATCCACGAACTTCCTAGTGTTCAAAAAGTTGTTGTCATTCCTTACAGCGAAAAAGACCCAGATATTCGTTTCATTAAAAACTGTGTCCTATTTCCTGATTTTACTGATAATGATGCTGCAGACATAGAATTTGAACAATTGTCTTTTGATCATCCTCTCTACATTATGTATTCTTCAGGAACTACAGGACTTCCAAAATCCATCGTCCATGGAGCCGGGGGAACCTTACTGCAGCATTTGAAAGAATTGCGGCTTCACACCGACATCTCTGAAAATGATACTGTGTTCTATTTTACCACCTGCGGATGGATGATGTGGAACTGGCTGATGAGCAGTCTGGCTGTTGGCGCAACTGTAGTTCTGTATGATGGCTCGCCTTTTTATCCAGACAGCAACGCCATGTGGGATATGGCTGAAAAACTGGGAATCACTGTGTTCGGCACTAGTGCAAAATTCATATCTGCCAGTGAGAGTGCGGCGAATAATCCTGTGAAAACGAATGACCTTTCCAAACTGCGTACGATCCTTTCAACCGGTTCTCCTCTCATGGAAGAAAATTTTGATTACATCTACCGTGATGTAAACCCCGATGTTCAACTGGCATCCATTTCCGGAGGTACAGATATTATTTCCTGTTTTGCTCTGGGAAGTCCTATCCTGCCTGTGTATCGAGGTGAATTGCAATGTAGCGGATTAGCAATGGATGTGGATGCGTTCGATAATAATGGGAATTCAATTCGTAATGAAAAGGGCGAATTGGTCTGCAAACAAGGTTTCCCATCCATGCCAATATATTTCTGGAATGATCCTGATGGGAAAAAATATCGTAATGCATATTTTGATAGGTATGATAATACCTGGTATCACGGTGATTATATTGAAATTAACGATCATGGTGGTGTTAAGATATTCGGTCGGAGTGATGCCACCTTGAATCCGGGAGGAGTGCGCATCGGAACAGCAGAAATCTATCGCGTGGTAGAACAAATGCCGGAAATTGCTGACAGCCTGGTGGTGGGTATTCAATCAGAAGGAGATGAACAGGTGGCATTGTTTCTTAAAATGAATGTTGGTGTTGAATTAAATGAAGAGTTAATAAATCAAATTAAATCTGCTATCAAAACAAATTGTTCACCGCGTCATGTTCCGACGATTATTAAGTCTGTGGCAGATATTCCTTATACCATCAGCGGGAAGAAAGTTGAACTGGCAGTGAAAAACATTCTTCAAGGTGAAATAGTATTAAACAAAGATGCTTTAGCTAATCCCGAATCTTTGGATTGCTTTAAGGATATTCTCTGAAATTTCCGATTATAACATTCATCCTTTCCATATTGCTTTTTATTGGAGCATGGAAAAACGATAAACGTATTCTGCTTCTCATCCAGTTTTGTATTATGTATGCCATTATAACAACAGGCTGGTATAATATTCAGCATAATCCCCATCTGATAATCTGGTTGTGTAATATTACTGCGATAATGGCACTCGTTTTAACATTTAGACCTTATCAGAAATTATTCGACATTTTCTTCTATTTTGCATGGACAGGTGACCTTTTTACATTACTTATCTGGCCGAATCCTGTATCCCCTCCTCTTGAAACATATCCCTGGTCATGGGCTGGATTTATTTTAAAACATACAGCTCCTTTGGCGTTTTCAATCTTCCGTATAAAAAAGGGGTATCTACTTTCAAGAAATGCAGGCTGGACTGCATTAAAAACTATGTTTGCTTACACAGTGATTATCATTATTTATAATACAGTATTTAACCAGAATCTCCTTGATTTGCGTTATCCGACGCTGGATGTTGAACGAATGTTTGGAGAATGGCCAATCTATGTTGGAGTGAATATACTTCTGGCACTCATCTGGTATTATTTGATTCATGTAATTACAAGTCGACTAAAAATGATTAAAATATCGTAAATTCTATACCCTCTTGGCGGCTGCATTTCCTTTTTTTAGGAGCTTGTGATCAAAGCGCAGCCGCCTTTTTTTTTCCTATTTTGTCATTCTGAACGTAGTGAAGAATCTCAAGTGTAAAATAATTGACGAACGTTTGAGATACTTCACCTATCAAAAATGATAGGATTCAGTATGACAAATAAAAAAGGAACATGGAAACACATCCTATCGTACAAGCTCCAGATCACAAGCGTAAATCTAAAAAAAGGAGCACGCCATGAATAAAAAAGATAATAGATCAACAGGAGCAATGGTTGTTTCCCTCACCTTTGCAGTAGTCGTCTTCACTGCGCTCTATATTCAACATCAATCCGCCCTTGAACCAAATACAGTTATCGAAACACGTTCAGTTTTGGAAGATGTGAATATTTTAGAGCCGGAAATGATAAATGGAACTGTCGTATCAGATACTGATGTATTGGTAGAAAAAGTCACAACACCAGAGTCTCCGGGAGTGATTTCCTTTGCGAAAACCTATGCTATTGCCAGGGAAGCTTTTGGTCCCGATCAGACGTTCACTTGGAACGGCATGCTGTATTCCACCAACACGATAGAGGAAGCAACAGCTAAAGGTATAGATGCTCAATCAGATATCAATCTGACTGATGCACAAGATTCACTTGTTAATGCTCTCTCTCACGCCATCACACCGAAGTTCTAAAACTGAACGCCAAAAAACCTTGCGAAGGTTGCACTTGTCCATCGTGACGAAAACCTTCGCAAGGTTTAAGTTTAATTCATTTTACTTTCAATATAATTCAGATGTTCTAACAAAAATTTAAATCCATTTTTATTATAATATTTTCGATCTTCTATCGCTACAATTGAACCGAGTTTAACTTTATAATCTGCAGGTTTAAACATTGATAGAACATTTTTCATTTTCTTAATAGTTTCAATAAGACTATCGACTTTTATCCCTCTACGAATCAGAAATTCTATATCAAATGCATCCCTGATTTCCTTGCGGTCAAGCAAAGCATTTATTTTCAATTCCATCATTTTTGGCAATGAAATCGATGTTACCAACACTTGAATATTCGCATTTTTTGACCAGGCAATAGATTGTTCTACCTCTGAATATTGATAATTTGTATTTATCTCTAACTTCAATTTTCTAGGAAACTGTGCAGTAGAAATTTCCAGAAGAATAGTATTCCTTTTTTTCTGAAAATCTCTAATTCGGTATGAGGGATCGAAAACGTATTCTAACCGCTCTGTAATGATTTTTTCGTCTTGTCTTTTTTTCAGGTAAAAATCAAGATCAACGGAATACCTGTTCAACTCATGACATAAACGCATCATGGTTCCACCACCAAAAACGAGCTTTTCAAGTAACCTGGCACTTTGTAAATCTGATAGTACCTGCATTTCAAACTGTTCATGCTGTTTATACAATTCCATGTTTTCTCCACCAGGTTTGTGTTTTTTGGGGGAACTTATCTAATAATACTGTTAATGTTTTTTTATTTATCTCATCCCATTCTAGAGCATTAAAGTCAAATGCATATTTTCCGAACGAACAAAGATAAATACAATCAGCCAGAGCTTTTTCAGGTTCAGCTATAAACAGCTCATCTATTTTAGTAAAACCAAAATACAAATTTTTATTTATTTTAATAAAGGAATATTCAATTTCCTGAATTTCTTTTAAATAAGTTCGTGTCTTGGCTATTGACTCTATCCGTACAGTAGGTATTTGCGTAGTCAATTCATAATAAGCCATAGCAGTAAGCAGGGAAATATACGAAGGTACTTGGATTCTGTTAGCCAGTTGCAACTGTTGTGTCCAAGTCAATTTATCCCAAGTCGTTTTGAGAATATACAGGTTGTTCTTTAACCGAATGAAATCTCCGCTCTTGACTTTACGTGTACAATACACCCTCGCAGAAGAAGAAGATATAACTCTACTTTTTTCCACATCATCAATTGTGAATGGGAAACTATTTATTATTTCTTTGTTTTGTATTAGCATATACTAAATATAAATAATTAACAATATTGTTAACAATGTATAATTATAATAAACTACCCCAAATGAGCCCCCGTGGCGCCATTCAGGGGACTTTCATTTTTACCGCGCCTACAGGATACTGTTTAAAAACACATTCATTCAAATTTTCTATATCCGCCTATCTCTCATGTCAATACAAAATAGAGGTGATTGAAATCGAGAGATAAAAAAACATTTCCAATTTGGTAAATGGCATATTTCTGACCAGTCAGGATTCTTAATAGAATAGAAGTCCGGCGCCTGAAAATCCAACTGTGCTGCATCAGACATTATATTTTTCCCAACGCATAATCGATATCTGCCATCAAATCTTCAATCGCTTCGATACCAATAGACATGCGGATCAATTCATCCTTTAATCCGGATGCTTCCCTGTCTTCTTTCGACATTCCGGAATGAGATGTCAGTACTGGGCGAGTCACCAAGGATTCTACTCCGCCCAGGCTGGGGGCATTAATGAACAATGTTAAGTTTGATAGAAACTTGTCTGCTTCTTCAACATTACCATTGATTTCGAAGCTGACCATGCCACCGAATCCATCGAGATGATCCTTTGCCAGCAAATAGCTTGCACTACTTTCCAACCCCGGATGATTCACTTTTCTAATTTTTGGAAGCCTCTCAAGAAACTTAGCTATTTTTAGCGAATTCTCATTTTGCCTTTCCATGCGAAGGGCTAATGTTTTCAACCCGCGATGCATAAGGAAACATGCGTTGGGATCCAATGAACCTCCTAAATGATTCAATTTATGTTTTATTTTTGTGACCAAATCTTCAGAGCCAATCACTGCACCAGCTACAATATCTGTATGACCATTTAAATATTTTGTTGCGCTGTGCAATGAAAGGTCGAAGCCGTGTTCAATAGGACGATAATTGATCGGTGTGGCAAATGTATTATCGATCAAAGATAATAAATTGTGTCTCCTGGCAAAAGTGACAACTGCCTTTAAATCTAATACATTCAACAGTGGATTGGTGATGGTTTCAACATAAATGAGTTTTGTTTCTGGCCGAAGTTTCTCCTCCCATCCTTGCGAATCGGAAGCATCAATAAAATCGCATTCAATACCTAAATCAGGAAGATCGTTTGTTATAAATGTGTAGGTTCCTCCATATAATGATTCGTGTGCCAGAAAATGATCCCCTGATTTCAATAATGTCAATAGTGATGCGGAAATTGCCGCCATACCACTGGAAGTTACCAAAGCATCTTCTGCATTTTCCAACGCGCCTAATTTTTCATGAAGAACAATATGATTCGGTGTATTATTTAATCGAATATATTTTATTTCATGATAATCACTTTGTCCGGAGTATACAAATGTGGAAGATTGAAAAATTGGCATGTTTACAGCACCGCCGTATTTTTCCTTTGGTTCACCGGCATGAATTAATTTTGTTTCAATTTTATGCTTTTCTGTCATGAAATTATACTCCGATTATTAGGAAGAATGTAGCCCTAAAATAAAAAAGGGCAATGGAGTCAATCGGGTATTGGAGATTATCATTTTTTTTACTATTATGCTTACTCATATTAAATGAACGGAATATAAAAATATGCCAAAAGAAAAGAAATATACAGGTAGCAAAGCGAAAGTTGAGGCGTTAGTTATAAAAATGATCAAGGATAATATGTATGATCCCAATGATGAAGAACTATGGCTTATCGATGAATATGACAGATTTAATGCCTTTACAAAACCACTATTAGATGTATACGAAAAGTATTATGGTAAAGTTTGGGATGATTTAAGGAAACTAAGACGCATGAAAATAGAAATATTTGAGGAACACTTAGAACACCCAAACTATTATCTGCTTGACTTGCTTGTTTCTGATTTTATCAAAAAAACTGTTAAACGAAAAGACCTTAAATCACCCTTAATGCTGCAGAAATTGCAAATAGTCTATATTAATGATAGAATTATTTTAAACTAAAGTACTTCGACTTTTACTTTTTTTGAATATTAAAATATTTACATAAAAAAAAGCCCCCTCTGCATTTTGCGAGGAGGCTTTCCACTGAATTATAACAGATGTGAAATAGACTAGTCTATAATCTCAACGTTTTCAGCTTTCGGTCCTTTTTCTCCTTCAACGACTTCAAAAGACACTTTGTCACCATCCTTGATATAAATCCCTGGGGCTATACCGCTGGAATGAACAAAATAGTCTTTTCCGTCATCACCGGAAATAAAACCGTAGTTCTTATTTCTATTAAAGAACTTTACTGTACCGTCTTGCATGATTTCCTCATTGTTGTTAATAAATAAGCTTTTTAACTTACTAATATAAGTTATAAGCCACACAATTTAAAAATTAATATGTATAGATGACTAATAAAAGATTCCATTTTTAATTGGAGTATTTTTCGATATTCAGGACGTGAAAATTGTACTATTTTAACCAGAGGAAGAATAGAATTAATAGTGTTAATTTCTTCCCGCTTATTTTCAAGGAGTATCTTTATGAAGCCAATTATTCTAGTTGGAACAGTGGCAATTACACTATCGCTTATCCTGTATTCTATAGGAATGTTTCAAGTATTAAAGAAACGACTTATTACTAAAAAAATAGTTTGGCTGCTAACCGTTGGTCTCGTATCTGAACTTACTGCAGTCACTTGCATGTCTATTGGATCAACAAAGCCAATAACAACACCTCACGGATTAATCGGTCTTGCCGGAATATTTATCATGATTAGTATCGTTGGGCTAAGCTGGAAATCTATTTCATCAGACTCGAAAAATAATTCTATATCAGGAAACTTATATTTTTATTATTTCTTTGCATATGCTCTCTGGATCATAGCTTATTTAACCGGAGTGATTATAGGTATGAGCAATATATAATTCAAAAAGTTATTGTGAGATGAGGCATTACTATGTTTAAATATTTAAATAGTATTTTTTACTTACTTATTGTTTCCATCAGTGTAGGGAATTCTCTCCCTTCCGGAATCTCCATCAGTCGTTTTGACAACGGCATGGAGATTATCCTGATCGAAAATCGATCACTACCCATGGTTGGAGTAAATATGGTTGTTAAAACAGGTTCTGCTTACGAAACCTATGCCACTAGTGGAATGAGTCATATGCTGGAACACTTGCTCTTTAACGGTACAACATCACGAACACAAAAAGAACTTTATGATGATGCAGATCGTATTGGTGGATACAACAACGCGAATACCGGTGAGTACTACACGAACTACATGATGGTCACTCCTGCGGAACACATTAAATCCGGAATGGAAATTCAAGCGGATATGCTGTTCCATTCCATCCTTCCAGAAGAAAAATATGAAAAAGAAAAAGGCATTGTACTGGAAGAGATCGCCCAAAGTCTGTCACGCCCGGGAACCCAGATCGAACGGGATTTACAATCCATTTTATATCAAGGTCATTCCTTATCATTACCAACTTTAGGAACATACTCTACTATTGAATCTTTGCCTTTAAAACAAGTCCGCCGATTTTATAAAGAAAATTACGTTCCAAATAATATGATCTTAAGTGTTATTGGGAATTTTGACTCAAACGAGATGTTGGATTGGATTAAAAATATTTATGGAAAACCCAACCCTAAAACTGTCATTCGTCCGAAAGATCTTGAATTTAAAACGGGTTTCGTTACATCCGATTTTACCACGGGTGAACTTTATCACCGGTCCCATTCCGATTCATCCACGTTGATACATTTGGCTTTTGTTTTACCAAAAAACCCTGTCCCAGGATTTTTCGATTTAATGGAAGAAAACCTTTCGCCCAAAATCGAAAATTTGCAAACAGATGCTAAGAAAAAATTCGGTACAAATATTAAATCGATATATCCAGAAATTAGACTTTCACCTGTTGGGAATTTCCTAATCTTAAAAGTAACTGCTGGGTCTGATGATAACCTCGATGTGATAATTTCTTTTTTAAATGATGCAGTCCTCAGATTGAAGTTTTCCATGAAAAAAGAATCAGTGACTACCTTTGCATCTGCGAAAAATACTGCTTTTTATAAAAATCTGGAAAAACCCCATATGTTTGGTATTTATAACGCCCATGTTTTCGCACAAAGAGGAATCGACGGGTTCTTAACATCATTCGATCCAATTCTTTTTCAAAAAGCAGCAGATACATTAAAAAAATATAGGCTTATTGGAAACCCAACTGTGATTATTCATCATCCGATGGGTTCTAGTGCTGGAGAAAAATACACACCCTCTGCTCCACAATTATTCGATTATGATGGAACAGGAACAACACTTATTGTAAAGCAGAATTCTGCCAGTCCCCTTTTAGCAATCCATTATTTATTCAAACACAAAGCCCGATTAGAAAGAGAATTCGGAAAGGATGCAGCGAAGGTTCTACACGATTGTTTTGGCCAACGAATGAAGTCCGGTAATGCTCAAAAGAAAAGTGCTCGGTTTGGGCTTTCATTTAAGGTGAATGATAATTCGTTTATTCCCATGGACAATATTTATCTCCATGATGATTTTGGCTACATCCGCGTGGAAGGTTTGGCGGATGATTTTGATGGTGTTATTGATTTTCTTAACACATCGTTTATGGATTTTATTCCGACGAGAGATGAGTTCACTAAAGCCATATCTTCTTCCCATGGTGGTTTCGGTGGAATGATGCGAAAAAATGAAGCCAAGGAAAAATTCAATAAACTGTTAGATGAACAAATTTACGAAAAGGTTGAAAGCGATAGTGTGCAACCGGAACTTACTTATGAATCGTTACTCGCTTTTGCAAAATTATACTGGATGCCGGAGAATCTTATCCTATCCATTGTCTCACCTGAAAACCATGAATCAGTTCAAACAAGTTTTGCCAATTTTGGTCATTCTCGAAATACGGATTCAGAGCCGGCATCAGTTGATATATATCGATTGAATTCTGAATCCATTTCTATGGAAGAAAATGGCGGAGGTGCACAATCGTATCTTTTCTGGGGATTCATGAAGGAAGTTGATCCTGCAGATAAACCTGCATTAACAGCTCTTTCTTTAATTCTATCAAATAAAATTGTATTTGATATTCGGGAAAAACAAGGAATGGCTTATAGAATGCGTGCCGGGATTTCCATTAAAGAAGATAAAGCATTATTTTCTATTAATTTTGGTACACGACCAGAAAATGTGGATGTACTTACGCCGCAGTTTCCGGCATTTTTTACTATGGACATGCTCGCTGATGTGGATGAAGCAACACTGGAAAAGTCTGTCAACATGTACTTGGGACGAATGATGTTCCGGCGACTCTCCAGCATTAATCAAGCTTACTATTTGGGACATTCTCAATATTTTGACGGGGACATGAATGCGGATGCACAATTTCTGGATGGGTTGAAATCGGTAACATTAAAAGATGTAAAGCAAGTTGCGAAAAAATATATGGATAGAACGAATCCTATTTCAATTATTGTCAGATAATATATGGACTACTTTTGGAATGCATCGTCTGTGCCGATGCTTGAATCGACGAAGGAGATTCAAAAGGATAATTACACAAACTTACGCTTCATTCGTCAGCGTAGAATTGACACAGTCAATTCACTAAAAAAAGATATGAATCAGTATAAAAAATACGAACATAATCCGCCGCATTTATTTAAGTCGGAAACAACATATTTTATCACAGCATCCACTTTGGACAAATATTCATATCTAAAAACCGAAGATGCCAAATGGACTGCTTTCGATTATCTGAAAAAATCTTTAAACCATTTCGACTGGGAACTTGAAGACTGGGTTATTTTGGATAATCACATCCACCTGATGGTTAATTCTCCTGAAAATGCAGAAACGTTATCGGATGTTATGACAAATTTTCATCGATTTACCGCTAATTGGTTATCAAGAAAACAAATTAAAAAAGTTGGTGAAAAATATTTTCACAATTATTGGGATACGTGTATCACATATGAAAAGTCATATTTTTGTCGATTAAATTATATCTGGTATAATCCCGTAAAACATGGATATGTAGATTCACCTGAAAAATGGAAATTTGGCAGCTATTATTTTCGATTTAAAGATGATAATGATGAAATGATAAAAATATTTGAAAAATATCCATTTGATAAATTAGAGATAAAAGATGATTTTTAACGTTTTGAATACATCGTCTGTGCCGATGCTTGAATCAACGAAGGAGATTCAAAAAGAAATGAGATTATTATCACGAAAGAAGAATATATTTTTCCTGATTTCAGTTTTAAGGTTTCTTACTTTTAGCTTTTTCATACGCTTCTTACTTCAGCGTAGAATTGACATAGTCAATTCACTCCAAAATAACCTACCAAGAAAACTTATGAAACACATTATTATTATTTCATTTTTCTTTTTAATCTCATGCAGAGACACAGATGTATCCATTGTAGAATTTGAATCCCATGATATTCAGTTGAACATCCGTGTCTCGGATCATCAAGCGGATATCTCTGATAGTGGATCTATGAATGTGGAGAAAGGCTGGAATCTATTATTCCTAAATGGTACTGTTAGTATTGAATCGTTTGAAATCGATGGTAAATCAGTAGACTTTCAATTATTTCAATCCGGTGATACCACAAATATTCCCGTCCATTTCAGAAATAAACTCCCATCTAACGAACATCATGATGCAGTTCAAATCATCGCATTTAAATCTACAGAACCGGGAATTGTGCAATATTCAATTTCCTATTCCGGAGAATTTTACGAGAAAGTAGACGACATCCGTTTTTCCAATGAGAATGTTGGACGTGAAGTAGCTGCCACCATTTCAGAACAAGGTGCATATTTTAGTCCTGCGGCTACCTATTATCCCACCGGAAACGAATCAATGGCCAGTTTCAAACTCACTGCCAACATCCCGGAAAACTGGGAATCCATTAGTGATGGAAATCGGTTATCCAACAAAACCATAGATGGGCGAAAAATCCAATCCTGGAGCAATCCTTTTAAAAACGACGGTAATATGTTCATGGCAGCACCCTTTGTGACAAAATCCACATGGATTGACGATATTGAAGTGGCCTGTTATTTCTTCGAAGCAGACACAGGACTTTTCGACCAGTATCTCCCAGCAACAGCAGGATATATCCGCCAATATTCTGAATTGATCGGCCCGTATCCATATAAACGGTTCACAGTTGTGGAAAATTTCTTTCCCACCGGCTACGGTATGCCGGCATGGACTTTGCTCGGGCAACAGGTAATCCGCCTCCCCTTTATAGTCTATACTTCACTGGGGCACGAAGTTTTACATAACTGGTGGGGCAATAGTGTATACGTAGATTATGATAGGGGAAATTGGTGTGAATCGGCTACGGTCTATGGTGCGGACTATCGCTACAAACTGCAGCGAAGTCCGGAATCGGCAAAAACCTATCGGAAAGACATATTAAAGCAATATGTGAATTATGTAACGGAAGAAAACGATTTCCCGGTTCGAAAATTCATCAATCGAACCAGCCCGGCAACGCGAACTATCGGCTACAATAAGGCTATGATGATCTACCACATGATTGAAGAAGAGATTGGGACGAAACCTTTCTTTGATGCATGGAAAATGATAAATACTAAATATCAGGGTCAAAAAATTTCCTGGGAAGAATGGATCGCCATGTTCGAAGAAACTTCCAGGAAGAATTTAAGCCATATTCTCCCCCAATGGATCGACCAAGATGGCGCACCAATATTAGAATTGCAAATTGAAAGTGTAAATGAGGATACCATTCATTTTACTCTCATGGAAATGAGTGGTCAAAATTACCGACTGGAAGTTCCAATTCATTTTGACGATGGATTCGATACAACCGTCGTTTTAAAATCACCATCCACATCGTATGCAATGAAACTGCCCAGTGGGGCTACAGCCATATCAGTTGATCCTGAACTTCACCTATTCCGCAGACTTTTTCCTGAAGAAATTGAACCGATCCTTTCCGCATCATTAGGAAATACGAATAAACATTTTTTTACAGATGAAGGTGCAGAATTATTCAAACAACTTGGAGAGAACGTCACCGGAAAAGATGTGGTAGTGCAACCGCTTCAAGAAATTAATTCATTTGAAAGAAGCGGACTACCGGTCATTTTGAATACAAATGAATCAATCAGCTATATTTCCGATCGCATTGAAATAACCGATGATCATATTTCTATCGCAGGAAAAAAATATCCTAAAGCCGGACATACTTTTATCCTAACCGGGCAGAACTGGGAAGGTTTCAAGGATGTGCTCATTATATTCTCTAATGATTTTGAATCTCTTCCGCGAATAGGTCAACTAATTCCTCATTATGGAAAATATTCTTATTTAGTTTTTAACGGAACAAAAAATGTAGGAAAAGGACAATGGGAAGTCACAGAATCGCCGTTGAAAAAACAGCTTTAAAATTTTACTAAATATGGAGCCTAATTTAATTAACCCTTTTTAACTACTATTTTATTGATAAATATAGGAAAAGGCAATATTCCATTTTGATTTGGACGGATAGCTAATAACATTTAAAATATACCTGTCAAAAATTGTTGCTCCTGTTTGAAACGCAAAATATGAAGTTGTTTTATCCTTAAAGGATAAAGTGATTGGAACAAATTCTGGCGTTGTCTCCTCATTATAAAATATTCCTACAACTGGATTCAATATATTGACAAATTTAATTTTAGTAAAAATCTTATAATATTGGATGGCTTTTAAACCCACGTTATTCACATTACCGGGGATTATTTCTATACTTTGATTTAGATTAATATAAAAAAGCGAATTATCTGCATTCCGGTAATCATCTGTAATTGTCATTAATTGCCCCTGACGCAATTGACTATTATCCCGTAGCGCCATACTGCTAATAAAAATTCCCTGCGTCATTCCAAGAGCTGCTGGGCGAACGAACAAATTCATTTTCCCCCAGAATAGAGCTCCTAATTGAAAATCGTAATTATCTTTATGTTTCCATATTGCAAAGCCACTTGGAAGTCCATCCGGGCGAAATGGCGCCCATCTGCCAATTGCCAAAGTTCTAACATTTTCTAAAGTATTATCGCTTTTAATGTATCCACCAAGAAAAAAGGTGTTTAAGGGACCTTTAATAACTCCCGCACTTCCATATCTAATTCTTGAGTTGTTATCAATTTCTCCTGTTCCGGTTAATGCGATAAGTGCAAAGCGCGTATTTTCATATTTTCCCACAAAATATGATGCATTTTCATTCGTTTTCTTATAGTGTGTTGAATATCCATTAATATATCCAGCCATAGATTCATATCCAACGCGAAACCATAGTAGGTTATGCGGTCGGAAAGTGATCCTGGAAAACACAGCTTTATTTGTTAAAGATGTATCTATTATTGTATCATAAGTGCCACCAAATTCTACTCGAAAACGGTCATCATCTTTATATGGAAATAACACCACTCCGCCGGTTAATTGATTTACCTTAAACAAACTCCGATTATCTAACCCATTATTCTTGTAGCGCATAAAGAAGGTTTTATTACGTTGATTCTTACTGTAAAAATCGAACGCAGATACCATTTCATTGTCAAAAGACCAAAAACCTATTTGAAATTCCCAGACAGTGGGTCTTACAGGTCCATATATAGAATGCCTTGGATCAGTGTTTCCTTGTCCATGCTTCGAATGTTCTTGTGGAAACATGTGTGCGATCAGAAATACCCAGATTACAAAAAGTGATTTTAACCATTTATACATTTAATTGCTTGTATTTTATTATTCTCGTGTATTTGAAAAATATTTTGATTTCCATCTGTCAGCAGCTCTGACAAACTATTGATTTGAACGCAGGACTGATTTCCAAATCATTTCCAGAGGTATAGGTTTTAACCCAAGCTCTTTTATTGATACCCATTTTTTCCATCAGAATTGACACTTATCCTGCCTAATAACTTGACCTATCAATGATTGTTGATTATTTTATCTGGTATGATAATACATAATATTATCTGAATTGGGCACATAACTTTCCAATTCAAAGAGACAACCATACCATTAATAAAAGAATTAATTTTTAGTTAGTTAAAAGCAACAATAGAAAAAAGGAGTATACCGTGAAAAATATGTTAAAAATTCTCTTTATTATCGGATTAGGAGCGAGTTTTGTATCTTCACAATCATTGCCTTTTTCAGAAGATTTTGAAGATGGTGATGTGAGTGAATGGGAACTTTACCGAGCAGGTGAAGATGCACTTTTGGCTGTCGGTATGTCAACTGCACCTAGTTCTCTGTTTAACGGTGGAACCAAAGTGGGGTATTTGCAGGATAGCGATGCGTCTTATTCAGGAGCTGCCATTGCTCTTGTGGGAGAGACCACTGACCAAAACTATACAATCGATGGTGATGTTTATGTTTATCGAAACCACTCCGGAGGTTCAGCTTACACAGGTTTAGTTGTATATGCCGATTCCGCCCAAGGAATTTATATAAAACTGGCTGCAGACTTTGATAGTGACAATCGCTTCCGTCTATATAATAACAAACTGAACATGACTACGTTCCAATACTCGTTCCACCATAGTATCGACGCTTCAAACGTCGATACCTCTGAAGGTTGGCATCACATGGCC
>VAOY01025737.1_pt1 | contig 38164 bp, 39 predicted proteins | sample 3393881 | NCBI WGS metagenome assembly VAOY01 (sample SAMN08290430, study PRJNA428436) | hydrothermal vent metagenome | isolation source: Deep-sea hydrothermal vent chimney | place: Indian Ocean: Southwest Indian Ridge
CACCAAAGTCTTGGCATGTTGTCCCCACTTCAATTCATTGTGAAGGAAATGGGTTTATCAGAGCGAAAGTGCCATAAGTGGTGGACTAGTACAGCGGGTTGACATAATAATGAAAAAGAATATACTTAAAACATAAGCCACAGACGACAGGCGTTCCAATAAGACCTGTTTAGGCAAATGCAATTTTGCGTTTTGCGGCTTCAGGCCGCTTTTTTATTATTATGGCTATCACAAAACAAAAAAAAGAGGAAATACTGAAGAATCTTCAAGAAAATATGAAGACGGCGAAAGTTATTATTTTCGTCAACTTTCACGGCTTGAATGTCACCGCCACGACCAAGCTGAGAAACATTCTCAGAAATACGGGTGCCGGTTATATAATTGCCAAGAAGACACTGCTCCGGTTAGCGCTGGAAAGTTTCGGTCTTGAGGGTGAGATTCCCGAACTTGAGGGAGAGGTTGCGGCGGCATTTTCCGAGGGAGATCCGGCGGCGTGCGCCAAAGAGTTAAAGAATTTCGCCAAGAAAAACAGCATAAAATTGCTGGGCGGGGTATTTGAAAATAAGATTGTCGGCAAGGAAGCTGTCATAATGCTTGCCAATATACCGCCTCGCGAGGTTTTGCTTGGACAGCTTGTCAATGTCATAAATTCACCGATTCAAGGGCTTGTGGGAACGCTGAACGGCGTTACTCGGAACTTCGTCGGGGTTTTAAATGAAATTAAAAATTCAAGGTCGTAATTAAAATTAATTTTTCAATCAGGCATTCCCGGTTTTCAATCCGTTTGAAAACCGGGAACCAATAAAAAATATGACAGACGAAATAAAAAAAGAGGAAAAAAATGTTGAAGTTCCGGAAAAGTTTAAGGACATAGTGGAAAAAGTGGAAAAAATGTCCGTCCTTGACCTTTCCGAACTCGTGAAGGTTCTTGAGGAAAAATTTGGAGTTTCAGCTCAGGCGGTCGCGGTCGCGGCTCCGGTTGCCGGAGGAGCAGGAGGAGAGGAAGCGGCGGAAGAAAAAACATCATTCAATGTTGAATTGAAAAACGCCGGAGAACAAAAAATTCAGGTTATCAAGGCTTTAAGGGATTCACTCAGTCTCGGGCTTAAAGAAGCGAAAGATTTGGCGGATAAAGCTCCTATTATCGTCAAAGAAGGTGTTGACAAAAAAGGAGCCGAAGAATTGAAAGCCAAGTTGGAGGAGGCTGGAGCCGTTGTTGAACTTAAATAACATTTTCGTCGTCGCTTTTTTCGGCGTTGAAAATGTGATATAATGTGCAAATGCAAACAGGATTGTTGGAAAAATTATTCGGTTCGGCGGCGAGAATCAAAATCATCCGTCTTTTCTTGCTGAACCCCGACACCCTGTTCATTTCAAGAGAAATCTCCCGCAGGTGCAAGGTTGTTCCAAACCTTGCTCGGCGGGAGATTTCTCTTTTGAATAAAATCGGTTTTATTAAGCAAGAGAAAGAAATCGTCGGCGATTTAATAAAACTGAAAAACGGAGAAATAAAAAACAACAAGAAAAAAGTGCAGGGATGGGTTCTGGACGAATCTTTTGTTTTTCTTACTGCCCTTAAAAACCTTGTTCTCAATTCAGCTCCGGTTGACAGAGAAAAAATGATTAAGACTTTCAAAAAGGCGGGAAAAATGAAACTCATTATCCTTTCCGGAATCTTTATCCAATCAACCGGCAGCCGAGTTGATATCTTGCTGGTTGGCGACGCGATTAAAAAAGGAGCTTTGGAGCGATCTCTTAAAAACATAGAGGCGGAAATAGGCAAAGAACTTGTTTATGCCGTTTTCAATTCAAAAGAGTTTTCCTATCGTCTGGGAATGTATGACAGATTCGTCCACGATGTGCTTGATTATCCACACGAGAAAATTCTAAATAAAATGAATATTTGATATAATATAAACAAGCCTTTCATTATTGCAAGGGTGGTCGAATTGCATTTTTATCATGTGTAATAAACTTAAAATATTATGGTTCAAACTTGGAGTCAGGTGTTAATTGCGTCGTTCCAGCAGTTATGGGAAGGGGTGATAGGATTTCTTCCTCAGCTCATAATTGCCCTGGTCATATTCATCGTGGGTTGGGTGATTGCCGTTGCCTTGGGCAGGGTTGTCGCTCAGATTGTGCGCGCTTTCAAAGTTGATCGCGCCCTTCAAGCGTTGGGAGCGGAAGAAACACTTTCAAAAGCAGGTTTTCGTCTTGACGCGGGAGCTTTTATAGGAGGACTTGTAAGATGGTTTTTTATAATCGTCTTTTTGGTCGCTTCCATAGATGTTCTCGGGTTAACTCAGGTTAATTCCTTTTTGAGGGATGTTGTCTTGCTTTATCTGCCCAATGTGATTGTTGCCGCTTTGATTTTGGTTGTCGCCGCTTTTATAGCCGACACGACAAAAAGAGTTGTTGTCGGTTCAGCGCGAGCGGCCGATGTTCCCTCCGCGGCTTTTCTGGGGGGGGTTACCAAATGGTCAATTTGGATTTTCGCAATCCTTGCCGCGCTTTATCAACTCGGAGTTGCTGGAGTTTTTGCCCAGACATTGTTTACCGGATTTGTCGCGATGCTTTCCATCGGCGGCGGTTTGGCGTTCGGTTTGGGAGGAAAAGAGGCGGCTGCGCGTTACCTTGAAAAATTGAGGAAAGATATAGCCACCAATCACAAAGAATAAGTCTTTTATTCTTTGTTTTTAGCGTTGAAACCCGCCGTCATTTAACGGCGGGTTTTGCTATCGTTATTTTGATCTCGCGGTGTGGCAGTGGCTATAAGTAACTGGTTTTTGCGTTAGATTTGAAATGTAAAAGGAATGAATCTTTTTTCATAATACCTGTATTTTATCACAAGCTGTTGCAATTAATTGTTGAACTCGGGTTCTGGCTTGACTTGTTTTTGCCGGGGGTATATACTTTGAATACGATATGAGAAGAGGTTTAAATAAAACAATTTTTAAGCGGAAGAGATGATCCAAAACCTTCGTGTTCTTGAGATGGTCATCCGCTTAAAAGCGGTTTTTTAATCGCCATGTGTGGCAGAAACCGAGTTTTTCCCGGACGAAAGAACTTTGACAATTTAGCAGGTATATCCCGGCGGGACCGGAACTTTGTTTCTTTTCTTGTCGGGGTAAAGCATTAAACAAAAAACAAAAAGAACAAATGTTAAAGTATATAAATTTCCTAATAGGAAATTTAAGAGCGTATGGTGGATGCCTATGACTTGTTGAGGCCGATGAAGGACGTGGCGTGGCTGCGATAAGCTTCGGGGAGGTGCCTAGCAACCTTTGATCCGGAGATTTCCGAATGGGGAAACCTGCTGTGGGAAAACCCGCAGCGTCCCGAGCAATCGGGACGGGAACCCGCTGAAGTGAAACATCTCAGTAAGCGGAGGAAAAGAAAAAAACTTTTATTCTCTTAGTAGCGGCGAGCGAAAAGGGAACAGCCCAAACCTCGTACAGCTTTCAGTCTTCAGCTTTCAGTCTTCAGGATTTTCTGATAGCTGACAGCCGAGAGCTGATAGCTGTATGGGGGGTTGTAAGATAATGATGTGGTTTATTCCAAGAAAGTTACAAAACATCTTATTAATTGAATCTTGCTGGAAAGCGGAGCCATAGAGGGTAATAGCCCCGTAAATGAAAATAAGTTGTCTTTCTTATCATTAATCTTGAGTAGTTCGAGGAATGAATGCCTCGGGTGAAGCAGGGAGAACTAACTCCCAAGGCTAAATACCCAACAAGATCGATAGTGAACGAGTACCGCGAGGGAAAGGTGAAAAGAACCCCGGTGAGGGGAGTGAAATAGAACCTGAAACCATATGTTTACAAGGAGTCGGAGTCCCGCTTTTAGCGAGACCACGGCGTGCCTATTGAAGAATGAGCCAACGAGTTTATGCATATTGCTCAGCTAAGTCCTTAATAGGACGAAGTTACAGGGAAACCGAGTGTTAAAAGCGCTAACAATAGTATTATGCATAAGACCCGAAGCCAGGTGAACTTGCCATGGGCAGGGTGAAGTTCCGCGAAGGCGGAATGGAGGCCCGAACCGGTTGATGGTGCAATATCATCGGATGACCTGTGGTATGGAGTGAAAAGCTAGTCGAACCTGGTAATAGCTGGTTCTCTCCGAAATAGCTTTAGGGCTAGCGTTGAGTGTTCCTTTTGGGGGTAGAGCTACTGGAAGGTGTGAACAGGGAGCAATCTCGTCAGACCTACCAAACTCCGAATACCGAAAGTTAAAACTCAACAGTCAGACTATGGGGGCTAAGCTCCATTGGTCGAAAGGGAAACAGCCCAGACCTCAATCTAAGGTCCCAAAATCTCCTCGATGGAAGCATCGGGGCTCCCAACTCGCAAGAGGGACGGAGTTGCTAAGTGCACTTAAGGAGGTGAAATTTCTCGGACAACGAGGAAGTTGGCTCAGAAGCAGCCATCTTTTAAAGAGTGCGTAACAGCTCACTCGTTAAGAGATTTTGCGCCGAAAATAATCGGGGCTAAGCAAAGTACCGAAGGTGAGGGCTTGTGCAAAGCACAAGCGAGTTAAGAGTTTATAAAGTTTATAAAGCTGAAAGTTCTTACTTTTGACTTTTAACTTTTTACTTTCGACTTGCTCGTGCTTTGCATGAGCGGTAGGAGAGTGTTTATAACCGCGATGAAGCCTAAGGCGTGAGCCAAGGTGGAGCGTTATAAAGCAAGAATGTTGGCACAAGTAACCGCAACGCGGGTGAGATTACCCGCGCGCCGAAAGTCTAAGGTTTCCTTGGCAATGTTGATCATCCAAGGGTTAGGCGGTCCTAAGGCGATGGCGAAAGCCGCAGTCGATGGACAGACGGTTAATATTCCGTCCCTTCCTTAATTTTTCGATGAAGTGACGAAGTTCTGTAGACGGAGCATGTTATTGGATTCATGTTTCTTGCATGAGGATGCGTTATAGGCAAATCCGTAGCGCGCCTTCGGGCAAATCCGAGTGTCGGAAAAATTCTCCGTTACGGCGGAGGAAATTTCGTTGAGCGAGCTTCCAAGAAAAGCTTCTAGAGCTAAGATTAAGGAAACCGTACCGCAAACCAACACAGGTGGACAGGTCGAGAAGACCAAGGCGAACGAGTGAGTGCTTCCCAAGGAACTCGGCAAAAAAGCAGCCGTAACTTCGGGATAAGGCTTGCCGGTACAGCCATCAGTCTTCAGCCATCAGTCTTCAGCTTTTAATTTAGCTGATAGCTGATAGCCGAGAGCTGATGGCTGTATCGGCCGCAGCGAAAGTACCCCTGGCGACTGTTTATCAAAAACACAGCTCCCTGCGAACTCGTAAGAGGATGTATAGGGGGTGACGCCTGACCAATGCCGGAAGGTTAAATATCGGTGGTGTGCGTATCACATTGCATGTGATACAAACTGTTAAACTGTCACATTGTTAAATTGTTGTAAAAACAATTTAACAATAAAGCAATTCGGCAATTTAAAGTATCGCGCGTAGCGTGATGCGCATGCTGACTGATATAAGCCCCGGTGAATGTCGGCCGTAACTATAACGGTCCTAAGGTTCGTCACATTTGTATGATTTGACAAGTGTGACGAAGGACTGGGACTGTTTGGTTATGAAGATAAACAAAAAACGCAAAAAGCTGCCTCACCATACAGTAATGTATGGCAGGTCCTTAAAAATACACAACCATATGCTGGAAATTTACATATAATCTATGGTATAATTATTCCATAGATTATGAAAAAAAGTGTAAACAATCAGCAGGAAAGACTAGAAATTGAGTCATGGATTGTTGGATTTACTGACGGAGAAGGATGTTTCTCTGTGAGTATTATTAAAAATCATACATCTAGGGCAGGATGGCAAGTTTTCCCGGAGTTTGTAATTACTCAAGGGAAGAAAAGTCTTCCAGCATTGGAGATTTTTCATAAATATTTCCAATGCGGAAAGATTTATGAAAACAAGAGGTATGATAATCACAAAGAACATCTGTATAAGTATTGTGTTCGTTCCATTCATGACTTACAGATTGTAATTATTCCCTTTTTTAAGAAATATAAATTGCAGACGGCAAAATCAGGTGATTTTGAAAGTTTTGCAAAAATACTTGCTCTTATGGAGCAAGGGAAACATCTTGAAGAAAAAGGAATAAAAAAAATTGCGAAGATTATTGAAAAAATGAATCGCAAGAAAACATCTCGATTTCTAGAATCCTCAGAGGCCAAATGTTGTGCATCCTAACTTTGTTTTAGGATGAAGATATGGTCCTTCGTATGTAAGGAAACGAAGAGCGTAATTCCTTGTCGGGTAAATTCCGACGTGCACGAAAGGCGTAACGACTGGGGGACTGTCTCGGGAAGCAGCTCGGTGAAAATGCAATGGGGGTGAAGATGCCCTCTACCTGCAGCTAGACGAAAAGACCCCGGAAGCTTTACTACAACTTGGTATTGAGTTTAAGTTCTGGATGCGTAGCATAGGTGGGAGGCTTTGAAGTCTCGGTTTTGGCCGAGATGGAGCCGTCAGTGAAATACCACCCTTTCAGAATTTAAATTCTAATCTGTCGCGCAAAACGCGACGGAGACAGTGCCTGGCGGGTAGTTTGAGTGGGGCGCTCTCCTCCTAAAAAGTAACGGAGGAGTCTATTAAGGTCAGCTAGGCGCGGATGGAAACCGTGCCGATAGTGTAATGGCACAAGCTGGCTTGACTGCAAGACGGACATGTCGAGCAGGCGCGAAAGCGGAGCATAGTGAACCGAGGGCTCGCATTAGATGCGGCCCGTGATTAACGGATAAAAGCTACTCCGGGGATAACAGGCTGGTACTGCCCAAGAGTTCATATCGACGGCAGTGTTCGGCACCTCGATGTCGGCTCAACCTATCCTGGGGCTGGAGAAGGTCCCAAGGGTTTGGCTGTTCGCCAATTAAAAGGTTACGCGAGCTGGGTTCAAACCGTCGTAAGACAGGTTGGTCTCCTATCTGCTGCAGGCGTTGATTCTTGAGGAGATTCTTTCCTAGTACGAGAGGACCGGAAAGAACTAACCTCTGGTGTACCAGCTGTTCCGCCAGGAGCAGCGCTGGGTAGCTATGTTGGGAAGGGATAACCGCTGAAAGCATCTAAGCGGGAAGCCTACTCCAAGATTAGGAATCTCAGATGCGTGGAAGATGACCACGTTGATAGGCTCTAGGTATAAGCGTAGCAATGCGTTAAGCCGAGGAGTACTAACAATCGTCTTCCTATTAGGAAATTTGTATATTTGTTTAGTTGTGTTTTTTGTTTAATCAAAGCGTTTTAAAAGAACGCAGAATGTTGGTGGCTTGACGGAGGGGGTACACCCGTTCCCATTCCGAACACGGAAGTTAAGCCCTCTAGTGCCGATGATACTCTTCGGGGGAAAGTAGGTAGCCGCTAACATTCTGCGTTTTTTTTGTTTTGGAAATTACACCCCTCATCCACTTAGGTGCCTTGCACCTAAGTGGATGAATATGATAAAATTTGAGCATGGCCACAAGGAAAACTGAATTTGCAAACGGAGAGTTTTATCATATCTTTAACCGTGGAGTAGACAAACGCGAAATTTTTATAGACGGACACGACTTCGCGAGATTTTTTCAGGGTATGGCAGAATTTAACACCATTAAACCGATAGGGAGTATTTTTGAGAATTCATTTCGCCCACTTAGGTGCAAGGCACCCAAGCAGGAAAGATTGGTGAATTTTATCTGCTATTGCCTCAATCCTAATCATTATCATTTTATTTTGGAGCAAGTTGCCGAGAATGGAATAAAAAAATTTATGCACAAGGTTGGCGGTTACTCAAAATATTTCAATCATAAATATAGACGTAGCGGTGCGCTTTTTCAGGGAAAATTCAAGGCTGTTCACATAGATTCAAACGAGCAGTTATTACATACAAGTGTTTATGTTAATCTAAATGATCAAATACACCGACTTAGGTGCAAGGCATCTAAGTCAAGTTGGGGCGAGTATATTGGTAAATACAATAGTGATTTTTGCGAAAAAAACATTGTTTTGGGGCAATTCAATAATGTGTCCGAGTATAAAACATTCGCCGAAGATTCTTTAGAAGAGATCAGAAGAAGGAAAGATATGGAAAAATTACTCCTTGAATAACCACTTAGGTGCCTTGCACCTAAGTGGTTATTCAAGGACATTGCACCAAATTTCTGTCCTACAGGGAACATAACAAGGATTATGACAAAAATAATTAAAAAAATAGTTGCAGTTGGAGGCGATGGAATCAAAAACTTTAAAACCTTTGCGATAGATAGAGAAATAATTAGATTGGCGCAAAAAAAACACCCAAAGTTATTATTTATTCCAACGGCAAGTTCGGACAGTGAAAATTATTATAAGGGTGTGGAAAAATACTTTGGCAAGAAATTGGGCTGTAAAACCGATGTTCTTTATCTAATCAAAGAAACGCCATCGCCAAAAGCAATTAAAAATAAAATACTTGGTGCAGACATTATTTATGTTGGAGGTGGAAACACACTTAAAATGATGAAACTTTGGAGGCATCTCGGCGTTGATAAACTCCTCGGGACGGCTTGGGGAAAAGGTACTGTACTTTGCGGACTCAGCGCCGGCTCAATATGTTGGTTTGATTCAGGGCATAGTGATTCTATGTCGTTCTACAACCCCAAAAAATGGGAATACATTAATGTCCGTGGCTTAGGTTTTATTAAGGGAATTCACTGTCCTCATTATAACAGCCAAACTTTTGGTGTTCTCAGAAAAAATCATTTTCGTAAGATGATTCAAAAAATTGGCGGTATGGGTATTGCCATTGATAACAATTGCGCCATTGAATTTATTGATGATAAATACAGGGTTATAACTTCCAAGAAATCCGCCAAAGCATTCAGAGTTTTCAAGAAACATGGCAAAATTGTTTCAAAGAGAATTGAACAGAAAAATGAACTAATGCCAATTACAACCCTGTATGAACGATAACGGAAAACCACTTTTATTGTATGAGATTCTAAATTTATTTCGTGTTATAATAGAACAATGGCTATACCATGGACTGTTAAAAAACAGCTTACCTTTCTTTCCGCTTTTATTCTGATTATTGTCGCGGGGCTGTTTTTGATTTTTATATCTCTCAATAAACCGAGTTGTTCTGATGGAAAACAGAATCAAGCCGAAGAGGGTATTGATTGCGGGGGTCCTTGTCAGGCCTGCTTGGGGCGGGTAAGGGATATTATTGTGGTTTGGAGCAAAGTGTTTAAACTTGATAATGGAAAATACGAGGCGGCGGTCCTTGTAAAAAATCCAAATTTGTCTTTAGCTCTTCCTCTTGTCAATTATAAGATTAAACTTTATGACAGAAAAAACATACTTGTCGCCGTCCGCGAAGGAGAAACCTTTATCAACCCCGGAGGGGAATATGTTTTTTTTGAAACGAACATAGATGTTGGAAAACGTTTCCCAGTAAAAGCCTTCGTGGAATTCAATAAAAATTTGAAGTGGGAAAAAATAGAAACGAAAATTCCTCAAATTGTCGTGTCAAGTAAAAGTTTTACTCCTCTTCCATTCCCCCGGCTGAGCGCGGAAATAAGCAACACATCAATTTTCCCGGTTGAGGGGGTTTTCGCGGTGGCCGTTCTTTATGATAAAGATGGAAGTGTTATGGCGGTAAGTTCAACTAAAATAAAATCCATAGAAGGAAACTCTGCTTATCCTGTTGTTTTCACTTGGCCCACCCCTTTTGAAAAAAAAGCGGTTTCAAGCCATATCTTTTTGAGGGTTAATTTGACTCATGAAAAGTAATTTATTTTCGCGTTTGCCGGACATAGACTGGATTCTCTTTTTATCCACTCTCCCGCTTTTGGCGGGAGGGCTTATTACAATGCGTGAGCTGGGAAGAGGAATGTCTTCCGGAGGGGATTATTTTTTTAATCGCCAATTAATCTGGATAGGAATTTCTTTTCTGGTGTTTTTTTTATTCAGCAGGGTTGATTGGCGTTTTTTACGCAGGGGTGAAACACTGGCTCTTTACTGGGGGGTTATGGTTGGCGTTTTGGCAGTCCTTTTGGTTTTGGGAAAAACGGTGCGAGGCGCGGCTTCATGGATTTCTTTATCATTTTTTTCCATTGAGCCTTCCGATTTGGTCAAACTTCTCACTATTCTTATTTTGGCAAAATATTTTTCCCGGCGACATGTTGAGATTGGAAATATTCGCCACATCATCGTTTCCGGTTTTTATGTTTTTATTCCCGCCATTCTTGTTTTTCTCCAGCCCGATTTTGGTTCGGCAATCATTCTTTTTTTTATCTGGCTTGGGATGATAGTCGTTTCCGGTGTAAGCAAAAAACATCTTTTGCTTGTTTTTTTGCTCTTCTCTTTGATTTTCGGCGCCTCTTGGTTTTTTGTTTTCAAGCCCTATCAAAAAGAAAGAGTTTTGACTTTTTTACATCCCTTGAGGGATGTCCGAGGATCGGGTTACAACGCCTACCAATCAATGATTGCTGTCGGATCGGGCCAGGTTCTCGGGAAAGGTATAGGGCTTGGAACGCAAAGCCGGCTTGAATTTTTGCCGGAACATCAGACTGATTTCATTTTTGCCGCTTTTGCAGAAGAATGGGGGCTTGTCGGTGTAGCCTTTATTTTTATTTTTTTCGGAATTATTATTTGGAGGATATTGAAAATTTCATTTCTGGGGCAAACAAATTTTGAATCCCTCTTCGGGATGGGTTTGGCGATTTTTTTGATGTCGCATTTTATCATTCATATTGGAATGAACATTGGAATGATGCCCGTTACCGGCATCACCTTGCCCTTTATGAGTTATGGAGGGTCTCATATGATTACTGTTTTCGCGGGACTGGGTATTTTAATGGGTATGCGCCGTTATGGCCGTTCCGCGAGTAGAAAGGATTTTGACGAAAGATTCTTGGAAGTGTAAAACTAGTGATTCGCGTATATATATGGACTGGATACTCCTCGTGGCGGGGCACAGAGGGGATTACCCTGGCACCATGTCGGCTTTTCTGCCACCTCTAGGCTATAACGCCTCCAGCATTTTAATTCGCAACGGTTTTCATTGTTCTTATCCTCAAATTGCGTTATCAAATCATAGTTTGTTCTGTTGACACCGCTAACCAAATAAAGATATGAATAGTTTCCCGTTATGTAAGTTTCGGCGTTATTATTGATAGGATCTTTGGGGAGCTTCGGCAAATAAGGTTTCAACAAATTTTGAAGGTAGTTCCACTGAGAGGGGGTGGCGCTGGAAGCGAAGCTACTGAATGGCGGAGGTGGGGGATATTTTCCATGGTCGTTGGCGTAAGATTCAATCGCCGTTCGCATTTGACTTAAATCCTCAATCCTTTGCGCGTCCCGCGCTTTCATCCGCGCTTTGCGCAACGACACCATAACGATACTGGAAAGCAACCCTATGATGGCGATAACCACCAGCAACTCAATCAGCGTAAATCCTTTCTTTGCATTTATTCTCATTGTTTTTATTATATCAAACTTTTCGTTTTTGAGCGTGAAATCAATGGTCCGCGTAGATGTAGGGGCTGTTTGGCCACGAAGGGCTTCCGCACAAAGGGCTCCCTTTGCACCATGACGCTTCCGGCGATCCGCTACTGTGATATCTCCAACACTTTAATTCGCAGCGATTTCCATTGTCTTTGTTTTCAAGTTGCGTTATCAGGTCATATTCTCCAAGAAAGCTGTTGGATTGATAGAAATAAGAATAATTGCCGGTAATCTCTGGGTTACCGTTATTGACGGGGTCTTTGGGAAGCTTTGACAGATAAGGTTTCAATAAGTTTTGAAATTCATTCCATGAACTTTCGTCCGTGCTTGAATAATAGTTTCTATAGTAAGGAGTTGGCGGATATTTTCCATGGTCATTGGCGTAAGATTCAATCGCCGTTCGCATTTGACTTAAATTCTCAATCCTTTGCGCGTCCCGCGCCTTCATTCTCGCTTTACGCAACGACACCATAACGATACTGGAAAGCAACCCTATGATGGCGATAACCACCAGCAACTCAATCAGCGTAAATCCTTTCTTTGCGTTTATTCTCATTGTTTTTATTATATCAAACTTTTAGTTTTAATGGAAAAAAAAAGAGAATTCGGCTACAATAAAAATAATGAAAGACTTGAAAATTGAGAATCTGATAAAAAAAGAAAAAAGAAGGCAAAAAAGGGTTATCAATCTTATCGCCTCCGAGAATTTTGTCTCCGAAGAAACACTCAAGGCTCTTGGCTCCGTTTTCGTTAACAAATACTCCGAGGGTTATCCCGGCAAGAGATATTACGGAGGAAACGAGGTTGTTGATGAGGTTGAGACTCTCTGCCAAAGACGCGCCCTCAAGCTCTTTGGTCTTGACAGGGAAAAATGGAGCGTAAATGTTCAACCGTATTCCGGATCGCCGGCGAATCTCGCCATTTTTTTGGCGCTTGTTCCAAAAGGCGGAAAAATTATGGGCATGTCCCTTAAAATGGGAGGACATCTCACGCACGGACAAAAAATGTCCATTAGCGGAAAATTTTGGAAGCAAATTTCTTACGGAGTTGACGAAAAAACGGAAAGGCTTGATTATAAAAAGATTTTGGAAATAGCGAAAAAAGAAAAACCGGTCATTATTATCGCCGGAGCGACAGCGTATTCGCGAGAGATTGATTTCGGAAAATTCCGTGAAATAGCGGATTCGGTCGGCGCCTATCTTTTGGCGGATATTTCTCATATAGCCGGTTTGGTGTCCACAGGACAGCACCCCTCGCCATTTTATGGCAAAAAAGGGAAAGAGTTGGCGGATGTCGTTATGACTACTACGCATAAGACATTAAGAGGTCCAAGAGGGGCGATGATATTCTCTCGCGGGGAACTTTCTTTAAAAGTGGATAAAGCGGTCTTCCCTGGTGTTCAGGGAGGTCCCCATATCAACCAGATTGCCGCCATAGCCGTCGCTTTGCGGGAGGCATCCGCTCCTTCCTTTAAAAAATACGCCCGGCAAGTTGTTAAAAACGCCAAAGCGTTGTCCGCGGAATTGAAAAAACTCGGGTGGAGAATTATTTCCGGAGGAACGGACACTCATTTGTTTTTGGTGGACGTATGGGGGAAAAAAGTTGAGGGAGAATATTTGCGCCTGTCCGGAGCTCAGGCGCAAATAAAATTGGAGAAAGAGGGAATAATCGTGAATAAAAACGCCATACCTTACGATACCCGCAAACCGAATAATCCTTCCGGAATTCGTCTCGGTTCCCCGGCGGTTACGACTGCGGGAATGAAGGAAAATGATATGAAGAGAATAGCCCGGCGAATAGATAAAATATTAAAATCATAAAACCATGATAATTGAAGGAAAACAAATAGCTGAAGAAATAAAAGAAAGTCTTAAAGAAAGACTTCAAAATTCCGGCAAAAAATTGGCAATCGGCATTGTTCAAGTTGGAGAAGATGAAGTTTCGGCGAGGTTTGTTCGGCAGAAACAAAAATTCGCCGAAGACCTCGGAATAGAAGTTAATTTTTATGGTTTTCCTTTAAAAGTGGCGACTGCCGAACTCAGCCAAAAAGTGTCTCAAATATGCAGAGAAGGAAAGAATAACGGCGTTATCGTCCAACTTCCCTTGCCCTCTCACATTAATCAACGAAGCGTTCTTGATTCCATACCCGGGGACAAAGACGTTGATGTTTTGTCTTCGTTGGCAATAGGGCGTTTTGTCGCCGGTATTGAAAATGTTTTGCCTCCCGTCGCTGGAGCTGTAAAAGAAATTCTCGGCAGATGCGGTCTTGACCCTTCCGGGAAAAACGCCGTCGTAGTCGGCGCCGGAGAACTCGTCGGCAAACCGAGTGCCGTCTGGCTTATAAATCACGGCGCCACTGTTTCCGTTCTCAGGGCAAACAGCGGGGATATTTTAAAGCACATTAAAGAAGCCGATATAATTGTGAGCGGAACGGGAAAGCCGGGACTGATTTCTCTGGATATGGTAAAAAATGGAGTTACGATTATTGATGCCGGGACAGCCGTGAAAGACGGCTGTCTTGTGGGTGATGTTGATTCGGCCGTGGAGGAAAAGGCGTTTTTCTTCACACCCGTTCCGGGAGGAGTTGGACCCCTTACGGTAGCGATGGTCTTCAAAAATTTAGTGGAATTAAACAAATAGGCATTAAAACCCCAGATATTTAAAAGAGAATACGACAGTTTAATCGGGAGACCGTCTGAATTGAAAAAGAGGACAACCGGAAAAAGAAATGGAAGAAATTATGGAAATGAATGGTTTTTTTGCCCTAATCCTTTTGTCGGGAAATCGGAGTAGTTTGGCGCGCGTTGTTTTTCCGCAGAACGCCTTTATTGAGGGCTTTTGTCGCTTTAATGTTTCGCGAGAGAAAAATTGTTGATATTTTTTATCAATTTTATCTCCGGTGTCGTATTACCCGAGCGTTGGGCGTTAAAGTGGATTATTGAGTTTGCAAAAAAAAAGAAAATGGCGTAACATATATTGAAATGGCCAAATACAGGATTATTGCGGTTTTTCTTATTTTAACCGGCATCATTGTCGGCTATTTTGATATTTTGCATACGGTTAATCCGAATTCAGTATTTTCCAAGCCGTTTAAACTCGGACTTGACCTTCAGGGAGGAGTCCATTTGGTTTACAGAGCCGATGTGTCCGCCATAAAGCCGGCTGAAATTTCCGGGGCGATGGAAGGGTTGCGGGATGTTATTGAAAGACGCGTCAATCTTTTCGGTGTCGCCGAACCTTTGGTGCAGGTTGAGGAAAAGGGAATTCTAAAGACGGTGGGGCAGAGGGAACAGCGGCTTATCATTGAATTGCCGGGTGTTACGAATGTCAATCAAGCGATTAAAATGATAGGAGAAACCCCTTTTCTTGAATTCCGTCTGGAAAATCCGAATGTTAAAGCTGCCGAAGGATCGGACATCAATAAAGTCTTTTTGCCGACCGGGTTGACCGGAAGATTTTTAAGCAAAGCCCGTCTTGATTTTAACCAGACGACATTTGAACCTTATGTTACTCTTGATTTTAATAAAAAAGGAGCGGAACTTTTTGCCAAGATAACAAAAAACAACATTGGCAAGAAACTGGCTATATTTTTGGACGGCGTCCCGATAACCACCCCGGTAATAAGAGATGAGATTACGGGGGGAAAAGCTCAAATTACAGGGCAGTTTACGGCGAAAGAAGCCAAGACTATGGTTCAGCGTTTAAATTCCGGAGCTCTCCCGGTTCCCATCGCCCTTATTTCTCAACAAAGCGTTGGACCGACTCTCGGAGAGAAGATACTTTTTAAAGGAATTAGGGCGGGAATTTACGGTATTATTTTAGTGGCGATATTCCTTATTCTTTGGTATCGCCTCCCCGGATTGATTTCCGTTCTGGCGTTGGCGATTTATACTATATTGGTTTTGGCGATATTCAAACTCATCCCCGTTACTCTTACTTCCGCCGGAATTGCCGGATTTATTCTTTCCGTCGGTATGGCCGTTGATGCCAATATCCTTATTTTTGAGCGAATGAAAGAGGAGCGTCAGGAAGGAAAATCTTTTTCAGCCGCAATAACCGAAGGATTTTCCCGCGCGTGGCTTTCCATACGCGATTCAAACGCCTCTAGTTTGATTTCCGCCACTATCCTTTATTGGATGGGAACAAGTATGGTTAAAGGATTTGCGCTCACTTTGGGAATTGGAGTTTTAGTCAGTATGTTTTCCGCGATTACCATCTCCAGAACTTTTTTGTTGGCATTGGGAATTAAAGGAGATAACAAATTCAGCCGATTTTTAATGGGAAGCGGAATTAGAAATTAAAAAAAATGAATATCATCAAACACAGAAAAATTTGGTACACTATCTCGGGAATCTTTGTTTTCGCCAGCATATTTTCAGTTTTTTACTTCGGACTCAATTGGGGTATTGATTTTACCGGCGGTTCGCTTGTGGAAATTGAGTATCAAAGCCCAAGACCTGATGTATCAATAATTAAACAGGAATTGACCAATATTAATTTGGAAAACGCCATTGTTCAACCTACGGGAGAAAATGGTTTGATTATTCGTTCAAAAAATCTTAGCAATGACGAGCACCAGAAACTCTTGGTGGCGCTTCGTCTCGGGAACTCCGGAGCCGAAGCCTCGGGAAAAACCCAACTGAAGGAACTTCGTTTTGATTCAATCGGTCCGGTCATAGGCAAGGAACTTCGCCAAAAATCATGGATTGCCATCGCCTTGGTGGTCTTGATGATTATCCTCTATATCGCCTTTGTTTTCCGCAGTGTTTCAAGACCTGTTTCTTCGTTCAAATACGGCTTAATGGCGATTGTGGCGCTTTTCCACGATGTAATGTTGCCACTCGGAGTGTTTGCCATTTTAGGGAAATATTTTGGAGCGGAGGTGGATGTTTTGTTTGTAACGGCGCTCCTTACCATTTTAGGTTTTTCAGTTCACGACACAATTGTCGTCTTTGACAGGGTTCGCGAGAACCTGCACAGAAAGATAGGCGACGGTTTTGAAGACACAGTTAGTGTTAGTGTTCACCAAACGCTCACTCGTTCAATTAACACCTCGTTGACAGTATTGCTCGTCTTGGGGGCGGTATTCTTCTTTGGGGGCGAAACAACGAAATTCTTTTCATTGGCGCTTATCATAGGAGTCGCAGCCGGAACTTATTCATCGGTATTTCTCGCCTCTCCGTTGCTGGTCACGATGTATAAATTTCAGGAACGGAAAAAATAGAACAGTTGGCATTGTCGCGACCGGATAAAATAAATAAGATTAAAAAAAGTCGGCTAATCGCGCCGACTTTTTGTTTTACATTATATTCTTTATTCTCATTTTTAAATGCAGGCTCTTCACCCGCACCCCCTCCAAAAAGAGAATTTTGCACTTTGAGTAAAATGACTCAAAGTAATCCATCTCCTTTTCTTCAAGGTATATGTCCCCCTCTATCTTTGTGTAATAAAGATAGAGGCCCTTTGACCCGACCGTTAGGTTTCCATTGACAGTCACGTCCGTTAAGACAATTTTCTTGATATAATGGAAATCTGAGAGATTCAGATTTCCATTAACGGAGCAGTCCGCCAAGCGCCCTGTCTTTGAGATCCTCTTTTTTGCTTCCTCGCTGTTTATGGTTCCCATTTCCACCTCCTATGGAATTGTCAGTGTGCTGAATTCTCTCTTAATTCTTACTCTTTTTGAGCACTATTTGAGATGCAGATTCCCCGATATTTCGCAAAAATGAAGACACAATCCGGCTTGTCGCACCTTCAAATCTCCTCTTATTACTACATATTCTATTTTCACTTCATCAAAATCGGACAAATCAAGGTCTCCCTGCACAATACAATCATGCAGATAACCTGTTTCTCTGATTATCCTTTTCGCCTTTTTGTTCCTTATTGTTACCAATTTTTCCCCCTCTATTCATTCCACTTGGTGGGATTTATTTGTCAGGGTGCTGAATCCTCTCTTAATTCTTACTCTTTTTAGGCGGTTTAATCAAGGGGGGACAATTTTTTAGATTTTTTATTTTTTCAAATGTTCTTTGATTTCCGGAGTTCTGCTGTGGAACATTGTGAGATATCGTTCAACGGTTTCTTTGTCCGCGATTTTTTTCAATATTTTTACAAGCGAGGGAATGTTCGCCTCCTCGCGGATTCCGAAGCATCCGTAGCATGGCGAGCCGCCGGAAACGCAAATCGCTTTGCATCCTCCTTGGGTAATCGGACCCATACACGGCTTTTTTTCTTCCGCTATTCTGCACGGATTGCCCGCCTGTTTGCAGTCAAAACAAACGGAGAACCCTCGGTAACTTGGCGTCTTTCCGGCGAGCAATTCTTCAAAAACTCTCACCACCTCGTCCTCGTCAACCGGACATCCGTGAATGGCGAAATCAACATCCACATAGGCGGACAGAGGCACCGCGTCCACTCCCACCGGTTTGTATTGCGAAGAATAAATTTTCTCGTACCAAATCTTCCTGTCTTTTTCCGGCATTATGCCGGGGATCCCCGCCAAGGCGGCGCAGGCTCCGAGCGCCACCAAAACCTTTGAATTTTCGCGCAACTCTTTCAATAAAGTGATTTCGTTTTTGTGAATGGGCGTGCCCTCTATAATCGTAATGTCGTAAGGACCTGGTTCAAAATGCTCCTGTCCCAATCTCCAGTTTACGATGTCTATCTTTTGTTCAAGTGCCAAAAGTCGCTCCCTCAAAGAAACGAGTTTTACCTCGCATCCTTCGCAGTCCGTAAAATCATATATTGCTATTTTTGGTTTTGCCATAATTTTTAATTCACCGCGGGTGAATTGTTAAATTATGAGCATCCGCCTTGGGCGGAAACCCATAATTACTAATCTTTATTATTCTCTATTTCATCATAATTAAACACCGGACCGTCAAGGCAAACATATTTTTTGCCGGTGGTGCAGTGCTGGCATTTGCCGACTCCGCACTGCATTTTTCTTTCCATACTGACGAAGATTCTTCTGTCGGAAATTCCGAGTGGCCGCAAAACCTTTTCCAAGGCTCCGACCATCGGTCCCGGACCGCACATTGTGGCGACCGCGTTCACTTCGTCAACTTCTATCTCTTTGACCAAATCCGTTACAAAACCGACGGGACCCTTCCAGTTTTTATTCGGTTTGTCTATCGTTAAAATTATTTTTACGCCTTCTTTTTCCCAATCTTTCATTTTCTCTCTCATCAACAATTCATCGGGAGTTTTCGCTCCGTAAAGCACATAAATTCTCCCGAATTTTTCTTTGTTTTCAACCATATATTCAACAAGAGCGGCAATCGGAGGAATTCCGCATCCCCCTGTGGCGCACACAACATCCTTGCCCTCCATAAATTCCAGAGGAAATCCGTTCCCGAGCGGTCCGCGAAGAGTGATTTCATCACCCTCCTTCAGTGAGTGCAGATAACTCGTCACGGTTCCCGCCTTGCGCGCTGCGATTTCAATATATTTATCCTCATAGGGAGAAGAAAGGGGACCAAGTGGCGACTCGCCGTATCCGATTTGTCCGACCATCACGAACTGCCCCGGTCGGAAAACGAGCCCGTCTTCGTCTTTTTTAAATTTGCCGTCAATTTTTTCCAGCCGAAACAACTTCACGGTCGGCGACTGTTCTTCAATCTTTGTTATTTTAACTAATTGTGGTTCGTAAATGTTGTTCATAATATTTTTTTCTACAAGCTATTTAGCTGGTCACTATCAGCTAATCCCGCTAGCTACCATTGACTCTATCGGTCTTTTATAATTTCGGTGCGTTCCCAGTCGGTTGGCGTTATTTTTCTAATCCTCTTGTTCTTAATATCTATGTCAAAAACCATGTCATTCAGTTTCCATTTGCGCATGATTCCCATCTCGGCAAATTTTTTCTTCATTTCTTCCATTTGTTTTTCGGCCTGCTCCTTTAAGTCTTCAATGTCTTCATCTGAATAACCCTCTTGCTTCAATTCTGATTTTAATTTCAAAAGGTCTCTTTCCGTCCAACGCGTGCCCGGGATTTTTTCCGTTATAATCAAGTAATTTTCTCCTTGCTTCGCTTTTAATATCGGTCTCGCGCAAGGCAAGCCCAACTCGTCAACAATCTTCATCACCTCGTATTCATGGAAAGGATTGCCTGTTCTGCCCACTTGTCCTTTTATTATGTTCACTTTTTTCCCCACCGCGCGTAATTCGGATCCCTTTTTGCCCGTCCATGTGGGTAGATCTTTTACGCATGTCGGATCTTCTCGGATTCTGCCTTCTTCCGCATACTTTATTTCCCCTTTTTTTATTTTCTCGCCTTCTTTTTCAAAATAACCCATTGGGTCGTTCGCGAATTCCTCGGGGAGGAATTCGCGGAAACTTTCCTCAATCTCAATCTTTGGCTTGGATTCAAATTCGGTTTTTTCAAAACTCATCTGTTTTTTTGTTTGGCCACCGACATACCGGCTACCGACTATTCTTATAATCTTTTAAAATTACAGACAACACCTCGTAAATATCAATACTTGCCGGGCAGAATTTTTTGCACCGACCGCACCCCACACATTGCGATCTCCCATATTCATTATACGCCCTGACAAACTTATGGTAAAACCAGTTATAATATCTCTCCTTTATCGTCGGGCGGAAACTGTGTCCCCCGGTGATTTTCGCGAACTCGGGAAGCGTGCACGCGTCCCACTTTCTGCATCGCTTGCAACTGCCGTCCAGCCCGACACTGTCTTCAATTGAGAAGCAATAGCAGATGGGGCAGACATAGGTGCAAATCCCGCATCCCAAGCACCTTTTTCCAAGTTCATCCCAAATCGGATGGTCATGCGACCATTCCACCGCTTTCGCCAAAAGCTCTGGGTCAACAAGTAGCGCGCGCATTGACTGCGACCACTCACCCAGTGATTTGTTTTCCGGGATTTGCGGGGCGTTTTTCTTGTTATCGTCCTCAACTTCTTCAAAAAACTTTTTGTGTTTTTTAATCAAATCTTTCCCTTTGTCCGTATTTTGCCAAACCTTATATCGTCCGCCACCGATATCTTGAAAAATAATATCTCCTCCCGGTTGCGCGTCAATCTCCTCTTGAATTAACCCGATAACAATTGACCGCTCTCTGTTTCTGAGATAATAAAAATCTTCGTTTGGGTTTTTCATTATCTCGTCAAAATAGGTGAGTGCCTCAAGGTCGGGAAGATTTAAGCCGAAAACAATAAATTCTTCGGGAGCCTCGGGGGTTACAATTCCGCCCGCTTCCGTTTTTGAGAAAGTTTCTTGTCTGGCCGGGAAAAAATGTCTTTTAAAATTCATTCCTCCTCGCGGAGCCTCGTTTTTTTCATCATAAAACTTAAACTCTGATTTGAGCTTGCTCAGAAACTCTTCCATTTCTTTTTCATTTGCGATAAGCATATCCCTATTTTATACTATTTCGCTTTTTTGAGCAATTTAAAAAGGAGACCGAATAACAGGTCCCCTTTATTTCTTCATTTCTCTTCTTTTTAGAAGAGTGCCATATGTTAGTGAACTTATGCATTCACAAAAATAATAAGGACGAGCTCTGAAATTCTTTATTGCCCGAAGCTTGCTAAAGTGTTAATCTGAAGACAACAGAGCATTGTTTAAATTATCGCTTATGTGCGGAATAGTCGGATATTTGGGAAAAAATGACGCATTGCCCGCCTTGATTGACGGGCTTAAGCGTTTGGAATACCGAGGATATGATTCTTCTGGAGTGGCTTTGCGTTTGACCGGCGGAATTGAATGCGTGAAGGCGGTCGGGAAAATAGCCAATCTGGAAAAAAAATTGGGTGGCAAAGAAAGGAGGGCTGATTTGGGAATAGCGCACACCCGTTGGGCGACTCACGGGGAGGCAAACGAGATTAACGCTCATCCTCATTCCGATTGTTCTGGAAAAATTTGGCTGGCGCATAATGGCATTATTGAAAACTACAAAAGATTAAAAGAAGAACTGGAGGCGAAAGGGCATATTTTTAAGTCCCAAACGGACACGGAAGTGATTGCTCATTTGATTGAAGACACCCATGAAGCCAATCCGTTCATTGCCATGCGGAAAGCGTTAAAAATGCTCAAAGGGGCCTATGCCATTGTTTTTATCCATGAAGATTTTCCGGAAAAAATTATGGCGGCGAAAATGGGCAGTCCGCTTGTCATCGGACTGGGGGACGGAGAAACGATAATCGCCTCGGATATTTCCGCCATAATCTCCCGGGCGAGGGAAGTTATTTATCTTGACGACGGGGAGGTTGTGGAAATAAGGAAGAACGGCTTGAAGATTCTTGATGTTCTCGGTGCTGAGATATCCAAAGAGCCACGGAAAATAGATTGGGATTCGGGCGAGGCGGAAAAGAAAGGATTTCCTCATTTTATGCTCAAAGAAATTTTTGAACAGCCTGAGGCAATTTTAAACAGCGTTAGGGGTCGCATAGATTCGGAGAAAGGGGAAGCTATTTTTGAAGAATTTGACGCTTTTACTGAAACGGCGCGCTCCGCGCGCGAAATTGCCATTGTCGCTTGCGGAACCGCTATGCATGCCGGATTGGTCGGAGAATATATGTTTGAGGAAATGGCGGGTGTTCCAAGCAAGGTGGATTACGCCTCGGAATTCCGTTACCGAACTCCCGTTATCGGCAAAGACACCCTTCTGTTGGCAATCAGCCAGTCCGGAGAAACGGCGGACACGCTGGCGGCTCTGAGGGAAGGGAAGAAAAGAGGAGCCACGACGCTCGGCGTGGTCAATGTCCTCGGCTCCACTATAGCGCGCGAACTTGACGCCTGTGTCCATAATCGTATCGGGCTTGAAATGTCGGTCGCCTCAACCAAGGCTTTTACATCGCAGACGGCGATAATGGCGTTGTTGTCCGTTTATTTCGGCAGGCAAAGGGAAATGACCTTCGCGAAGGCGAAAGACATCCTGAACGAATTGCTTCTCATCCCGGAAAAAATAAAAAAGATATTGGAATTGAGCGGGGAAATTAAAAAAATAGCCGAAAAACATATCAAGGCAAAAAACTTTCTTTACTTGGGGAGAAAATACAATGTCGCGACAGCTCTGGAAGGCGCGCTTAAACTGAAAGAACTTTCTTACATCCACGCCGAAGGAATGCCTTCCGGAGAAATGAAACACGGCTCCATCGCCCTCATAGACGATGATTTTCCGACAATGTTTATTTGTCTTAAAGATTCCGTTTACGAAAAAAACATAAGCAATATGGAGGAGATAAGATGTCGGGGCGGGAGGATTATCGCGGTCGCCACGGAAGGAGATGAAAAAATAAAATCAGTGGCGGGCGATGTCATTTATGTTCCAGAAACGATTGAGCCGCTCAGCCCAATTTTGGCGGCGATTCCTTTGCAGTTGTTCGCGTATCATATGGCGGTTTTAAAAGGGTTGGATGTGGATAAGCCGAGAAATCTTGCAAAGTCCGTAACCGTGGAATAAGCGGTTGGAATGGAAGCCGTGCGATTCTTCTTGATTTTTATCTGCCAGTGTGCGATATTAGCGGCAGGCAATGCATTGAATTTTAAAAATCGCGTTGAAGAAGGCGCGAAATAAAAGGGAGGAGAAAAGATGGAAGAATTAGGATTTGAGGCTATAGAGGAAGGCAGGCATGCCATCCTCTATGCAATATTCGGAAAGAACGTTTTAGAGGTTCGGGCGCAGGGAAGACCCGAATTCCTTAACAAAGATATGAAACTGGGGGAAGTTAGTGTCAGCGTGTTTGCTGACAATTCTCCGGAAAGGGGAGTCTATATCTTTCATAGACTTGTCGGTCCGGTGTATATGGTCCACAAGTTCAAGTTGACGAAAGAAGTCCCGGTTTGCCTTGCGCTTGATATAATAGAGCGCATGGTTAAAATAGAACGCGAACTCATCAGTGTCCGCAAGGACGGCATTGATGAGATAATCAAAAAAAAGTAAAACCAAAAGGAGCTCCGCAAAGAGCTCCTTTTTCGTTTTTAGCCCGCCCTACCCATGAAAAGTTAAAAATCCGAAAGTTTGATATTGGTACAATAAACACACCAGAATAGAAAAAGCCCGCCAAAGGCGGACGAGTTCTGTTCTGGTGCCTCTATTTTACCAAATCCGAACCTATTTTCAAAACAAATCGTATTAACAAAGAGGAACGCGCGGAGTGCGTGCTGTCTAATGCGTGCCGTTGCGACGGCACGCTCTCCACGGCGAGAGCCTGTGGTAATTCTGACCACTCTCTCCGCTAGGAGAGTTTAGTGGTAACTCCTGCAATACGACCGTGCCACTCTCGCCTCGCTCCACTCGGCGAGCCGCCCGACCAAAACCAAAATTTCACCACAGGCACTGCGTTTTGTATTCAATCGGCTAAACGCCTTTTGAACAAAACGGGAGCCTTTCAATTTGTTGTTCGGCTCCTCCCCAGACCCCTCCACCGAAAAAGAAAGAAAGGTAAGGAAATGGTTTTGTCGTTCGGGTTCGCTACAGTCATTCCAAAATGGCTCGTTAAAACAAGTTTTGTTGCTTACGCAACACACTCGCCATTTTTCCATTCCTTTGCGAACTGTGGCGCTACGATTGTGGTAACTTGAGAGTACACTCGCCAACGAGAAACACCTCGCATGGCTACTCACTTCGTTCGTAATGCCTGCTCGGTGTTCTCGTGGCTCGCTCAGTGGCTTCGGTTATAGTTTTGTGTGAGTTGTAAGGAAAGAAAAAAGAAAAAGGATTGTGCTATCACGCAACGGATAGCACAAGCAAATCATATTGCGCTTGCCCCACCCACCCAATGCGCGCGCAAGCATTGCTCCCTTTATTTTCTCTTTTGATAATGTTTATCAAATCCTTGTATTATTTTAGGACTATAAAAATCTTTTTTACTACCCTTTAAATTTTTTGGGTCAAGATATCGCGTCTTACATAAATTCTCATTTTTCATAAATCGTTTTCGTAATTTATGATATTTGGCATTTCGTACAAAATCAGCATATCTCGCAATCAATTTCATTGTGAGCTCATTATAGTCAAACGGATATTTTGTTTTTAATATTTCTTCTTCGACAAGTCTAACTTTTGGAGCTCTTAAATCATTCGTTATCTGAAATCCAACATTGTTAGCTTTATTGGTCATAAGGACTGGTTTTACACTACCGACTAATTTCAGTACAGGTTTACCATGCTCACGAAACTTTCCTTCGTTAATAAATTTTAATTTTGGGATAAGTTTTTTATCTATAATAAGCGTACCACTTTTACCACTTATTTTACCGCTAATGGTATCAAATATTGCAGTATTTTCTGGACCAATTTTCGATATCTTTTCAAAATGTTCCATCCAACTTTTTCTCTCGTCTTTTCTTACTTGCTCAAATAATTCTATAAGTTCTGGATACTTTATTTTTTCACTTCTTGAATTATAACGATAATATATTTCTGCCTCTTTTAACACACCGTCATTTTTCAGACAAACTAACGGTTTGTTAGTAGTTTCTAAAATTTGTAAAATACCAATTTCTTTAGATTTTAGTTTTATTACAAATTTACTAAATATTATTTCTGGCGCAAAAACACTATTTAGGTAGTCTGTTATTTTTGCTTCGTCAATTGTTTCAAAATTTTTACTTTGCAATCCAACTAAATCACGAGGTAAATCTTTTATTCCAAATACGATATAACCACCTTTATTATTGGCAAAAGCGGCTATACTTTTTGCATATCTATCCTTAGAGCCCCAGTTAAATGATTCTTTAAATTCAAGCCAACTACTTTCTCTTGAAACAATTCTATTCACAATAGAGTCATGAAAAGTAAAGATTTTTCTATAGATATCTAAATTTGGAAAATCTTCTGTCATAATTATTTTTTTATAAATTCTATTCTTTTTTCGGCAAGTGCGACATATTTTTTATCTTTCTCAATTCCAAACCATTTTCGCCCAAGTGCTTCGGCAACAATCGCAGTTGTGCCACTTCCCATAAATGGGTCAAAAACTATGTCGCCCTTATTACTTGCAGAAAGCAAAACTTGCTGAATGAGTTTTAGCGGTTTTTGTGTAGGGTGTGCTTTTATTCCATTTTCATCTTTCAATCTTTCTTTGCCTTTGCAAAGTCCAAAAATCCAATCTGTATCTTTCATTTATTTTTAAATTAAACATCCTTAATTTCTAGATGAAAGTTTTTTAACAGTTTTATTTTCAACAAGTGACTGCATTTGAATAATTGCTATTTTATTTAATTGTTTCAATCTTTCAGGTTGTGAAATTCCTTGTCGAATAAGTTCGGCATTCATACTTTCCAAATTAGCCAAACAAACAAGTTGATATACATTTGCTTCATCACGGACATTACCTTTTTTGCCTTTGTTTTTCTCTCGCCATTGTTTGGCTGTCATTCCAAAAAGAGCGACATTTAAAACATCGGCTTCATTTGCATAAATAAATTTAGTTTCCTTTTTTGTGACTAATTGAGGAATAATATGCTTTTTTATCGCATCAGTATGAATTTTATAATTTATTTTTGTTAGTGTTCGTTTTGCATCCCAACCAAGTAGTAATCGTTCATTTTCATCTTCTTTAAGTCTTTGAAATTCTTTAATTATATACAACTCAAATTCTGCAGAAATCCAAGATGCAAATTTAAAAGCAATATCTTTGTGAGCAAAAGTTCCACCATTTCTTCCAGATTTTGAAATAAGACCAATCGCGTTTGTGGTGCTTATCCACTTGCTAGGAGAAAGAACAAAAGCATTTGTTCCAGCATTTTTCCAAAACTGGTCAAATTCGACCAGTTTAAAATTTGGATTATTAATTTTTTCCCAAAAACCAAGAAATTCAATGGTATTTTTTGATCTAAGCCAATTTTTTACCACATCAGCAGGGGCTTCTGCGTTCTTGTATTTCGCAATATCAGTCAGCGAAATAAAATCTTCCTCTTTTTGAGAGAAAAAATTTATATTTACATTTTTTACGATAAATTCTTTTTTCATAAGTTATATATTACTAAGCATGCAAAAAAATCTTATTTCGGTGGTACTCTAAATATTCTTCTCTACCAGCAACTGGCAAATCTTCAAATCGTTGTCCTGAAAATATATTTAATCTATCAATATTTTTTTGTGCAAGTGTTACAGAAATTATAATTTCTTTGTTATTTGAAAATGTTATAAATCCTCTATCAAACAATTTATCAAAAGTTGGACTAAACAGAAAACCATTTTTTGTATCTAATCTTTCTTTATTGTCTGACATTACCCATGGTTTTATATGACTTGCGTTCAATATTCTGGGATCATCAATTTTTGTAATAGGACATCTTTTCAAACTTAAAATCAATTTCTTTCTAAATTGTGCTTGACCAATCCTTATTTTTGTAATGACATCTTTTGTTGTTGTTTTACCTTCTAATTTTTCCTCTGGAAGAATTAAACTACTTTCATCATAATCTAAAAGAGCAAAAGTCCCTTCTCCTATTTTCTTAAAAGTTCTATTGTTTTTAATTTCACGATATAAAACACCGCGAATTCCTGCTTGCCACTCTCGAGACACTTTTGCTGTTGGGTAATATTTTTCAATTTCATTATAAATAATCTCCCAAGTGGCGATGCCTCCGTTATCTTCAAGTAATTTTTTTATTGCTTCAACTTTTGTCATATTATTTTTATATAGTTATTGGTTCAAATTTATTGTTGAAAAAATAAGATATGTTGTTAAATTCTTCAAAAATATGTAAATTATCATCAACTTTTTTATATTTTAAATTTTTCACTGCCTCTTTATACACACCCAAAACTAAATCATAACCATCATCAGACTTGCAAACAAAATTCCAAAAATCTTTTCCAATCAAAAGTTCGTCTTTTGAAAAGAATTGTAAAACTCTTCCTTGTTTCCATTCGCTATTTTCTCCAAATCTATTATAAGCAGTTGCGAAGTGCGCTTTTATTTTTGCATTTTTATCTAAAGAGTTTGACAATATCGCATATTGCTCAAAAATTGCTTCTTTTTCAGAACGCGCTTTTTTATTATCTAAATCTCCGCCAATTTTTAATTCAATCAAGTGATGAGTGTTTGTTTCTTTATCAATTAAATAATAATCGCTAACATGGACTTTGGTTTGAATTTTAGATTTTGGGTTAGGTTTTATTTTTCGTATTTCATCATAATGTGAAAGTAATGGCTTGAGAGGATTTTTTGTATTTTTGTATGCTTCTAACAATTCAGCAATTTTTGATGTTTGTTCTGGATATAAATTTCCTTCAACACTTTTGTTTACTTCGTAAAAAAGTTTTGCAATATTTATAGCCATTCCCTCAAGCATGTTTCCAAGCGAACTATCAAGAGAACGCACGAGAGCAGAATAATATTGAATATCTTTACCAAGTGCGGCAATAAAAACATTATGAATTTTCATATTGATAACTCCATTGGGGTTATCAATCTCGCCTTCGTGCCGAGCTTGAAATCCTGTTGCGTAAGCTTCGACAGCTGTTCTAACTATAGACTTTATTGCTTCTTTTTTATCTAATGTTTTGTTTGTCATAATATTATTTAATTAAATTATCAACACTCATTTCTAATGCTCTGGATACTTTTTGCAAAGTATCCAGCGTGGGATTTTGATTTTTGCCCGCCTCAAGTTTGATTATGGTGTTATTAGCAACATCTGCCAACCGTGCCAATCGCTCCTGCGACAAACCTTTTTTCTCTCTTGCTTTTCGTAAATTTTTTGAAATGTTGGACATAAGTATTTTAGATAAAAAATATATTCTCTTTCTACTATTCTGATAGTATAACATATTCTAACATTTTCAAAAAACTACTTTCTTTAATAACACTCATAGCGAATCCACAAAAACCAAAATTTTGCCTTTGCGTTTTTATCCTTTTTTTCGCCCCCCAATTTTTTTTGAAAAAGGCTCCCGTTTTGTTCAAGATTGAATACAAAACGCAGTGCCTGTGGTGAAAAGGCAAATTTTGTTTTTTTGTGGCTCGCCGAGTAGAGCGAGGCGAGAGTGGCGCGGACGAGTTCTATTCTGGTGCGGGATACGGGAATCGAACCCGTGCCTCAACCTTGGGAAGGTCGTATTCTGCCACTAAACTAATCCCGCTAAAATATATTTTTTATCGCTCTGAAAATGCCCGAGAAAAAACCGCTCTCTTTTTTCTCTGGATTTATTTTATCTTTTTCCGGCACTTTGTCCACTATCACAATTACTTTCTCGCCCGGTTTTTGAACATTAAATTTTTTCCGTATTTCCGCTTCCTTCCCAAAATCGCTTCGCAGGCGCTCTATTTCTTTTTTCATTTCCGCGTTCTTTTCTTTGATTTCAACAAGTTGCCGTTCGGTTATTCTGTTTTTTTCCGCCGCCGCTCTTCTCTTTAAATACATTTTTGCCGTTGAGACGGTCAAAAAAAGAAAGAGAATTAAAAGAGCCGCAAGCGCAAAAGGTGAAAAGATTTTTTTTTGTATTTTTTTTCTCTCTTGAAATTCTCGCATATAAGGAGTATTATAACTTTTATGAAAACAAAAAGGCAAAAAAGAAGATACCAATTTATCTGGACGGCGGTGAGCCTTCTCGCTGTAGTCGGTATGGTTCTTTTCTTAATCGCCCCTCTTTTTTAGTTCTTTGGGCGCTTTTCCGCCCATTCTCGCGATTATTTAATCCTGCCGTATTTATCTTTATAACGGATAATGTCTCTTTCTCTTGGTCTCCCAAAAGCCACCTCCATAACACATGATTTTTTCAGGCCGAGAATCCTGTGCTTTTCCCTTTTGTTTATTTTTATGAAATCTCCTTCTTTCAGGATAAAGTGTTTGCTTCCCCTCAGGGCGTCAATTTTTCCTCTTAGAACCATCCATATTTCATCTCTTTCTTTATGGCTTTGAAGGCTTAATTCTTCCCCCTCATTTACAAAAAGTTTTTTAATCCAATAGTCCGGATGTTTTTCCAAAATCAAGTAAGCGCCCCACGGTTTTTTAACCAACTCAAACTCCTTTGATTGTTTTGTTTTGTTTAGCATTTGCATAATTTAAGGATATCAAGAAGCTTATTAATGTTTACCGACGCCACACCCGTTACTTTGTCGGCTGCTCCGTAATAAACAAACAGTTCTTTGCCGATTAGCGCCGCCCCGCAAGGAAAAACAACATTATTGACCAACCCCTCCTTTTCATAATCGGCTTCCGGTTCAAAAATCGGATAATCCGTGCGGCTGATGATTTTTATAGGATCGCGTAAATCGGTGAGCACCGCTCCGACGCGGTAAACTCCGTCGTCTTCAGAAATCCCGTGGTAAAGCAGGAGCCATCCGGTGGCGGTTTTAATCGGAGAAGCGGCAATCCCCACCCTTCTGGAGTCCCACCACCCTCTTCTCGGCATCAGCCAGCGGTATTCTTCCAGCCAGTGGGTTCCGTCAAATTCCAAACTTTTATTGAAAGAAAGGTCAATATCGTCTCCACTGCGATGAATTATCAAATATTTACCTTTGATTTTTTCCGGAAACATCGCCGAGTCTTTGTCGTCAATACCGGGAGGGGAAATAAGGGTTGGACGGGACCAGTTCCATTTTTGCTTCAGAAAATCGGTTGAGGTAATCCAACTTAAAGCTACGCGCGGAGGATTTTTCCCATCATAGGCGGTGTAGAATACATATATTTTATTTCCCAGTTTTACGAGGCGAGGATCTTCGCAGCCCGAATTTCCTCCCGGCTGGAGTTTCTCTTCAAACGGCTCTCTTGGAACATAGGCGGGTTCTTCCGAACGGTAATCAATGTGAACACCATCCCGGCTCCGAGCGTAGCCGAAGACGGAAGTGTTTTCCTCTCCCATCGCTCTATAGAGGATGTGAACATCCCCGCCAAGGTAGATTGCCGCGGGATTAAAGGTCGCTTTCGCTTCCCACGGGTGGTTTTCATTCGGAATTATAATCGGGTTTCCCTTTGCCCTTTTCAATTTCGTCAAGACGATGTCCTTTTTAACGAATTTTTCAATAAAGGCTTTCGCTTCAATAAAAGCCAATGAGCAACTGGTGTCGGCTGACCCATAATAAAGGAAAATTCTGTTTTTTTTCAACAATGCCCCTGATGGAAAAATGACATTCGGCACCATGCCGTGTTTTTCGTAATATTCTTCCGGATAAAGAAAGGGGAAGTCGGTTTGAGCGATGATTTTGCGCGGATTTTTCAAATCAAGCAACACCGCTTCTATTCCGAAAAGTCTCTTGTCTGAATAGTAATTTTTGATGTGAGAATAAATCAAAAGCCATCCCCATTTTGTTTTTATCGGCGGAGCGCCGACCTCAACCAGATCTTGCGGTCGTCTTTGAAGCGGCAATGCGTGTTTATCAATATTTTGATACCATTTGCTCCAGAGTTTCTCGGAATAAATGTCTTCCTCTTTGTTGAAAGAGGCGAGGCACACTTTTGCCGGGGGTTGGTCGGTGTTTGCCGTCAAAACCGCCCATATTTTTCCGTTAATCTTTTCGGGAAAAAGTGCCATTGCCTTGGCGTTAAAGGGTGTAACGAGGTGTTTCTCGGATATTGTCTCCAAGTCCTTGCTGATGGCGAGTCCTACTTTGATGCTCTCCGCGTTTGGCGGCCACCCTGAAAGAGCCGTGTAAAAGATATAATACTTACTGCCCAGTTTTGTTACCCGAGGGTCTTCGCATCCGAATTTTTCCCATTCCTGTTCCGGAATAATGAATCTTCTTCGGTTTGTAAAATTGATGCCATCTTTGCTTTCCGCGATTCCGATGTCTGAAACGGTAAGTCTTGTTTTTGCCACCATATGATAATGGGGGAGAGAAATGGCGCGGTAAAGGAGAAAGGTTTTATCACCCTTTACAGCCGGACAACCATTAAAGACAGCCTCCGCCTCCCACGATTGGTCGCTGTTCGGCGTCAGTATCGGATTTTTTTTATACCTTTCAATAATCATATTATTTGACCTTCCCTTTCTTTTTTTCCGTCTTCGTCTTCTCATCATTCTTCTTTGATTTGAGTTTTGGTTTTGATTTTTTCTCTTTTGAAAGCGCTTTCAAAAATTCTTCCAAATTGGCTTTGGCGAGACCGACATAACTATCCGAGGCGCCGTAATAAACCAAGAGCTCGCCGTTTTTTACGACCGCTCCGGTCACATAAACCACGCCCGACTTAAAGCCGTTATTTTCGTAAGCTTCCTTGGGTTCAAGGATAGGCTCTTTGGCGCGATAAAGGATTTTGGTTGGATCTTTCAAATCAAGAACCATCGCTCCGACTTTGAATTTATCAGGGCTTTTTTCCTCCATCGCCTGATAAAGGAGAAGCCAGCCAAGCCGAGTCTTAATCGGCGGTGCCCCCGCCCCTCTCACCCAATTATCCCAGCAGTTGATTCTTTTCGCCCCCTCCATATATAATCTGTTCCCGCATAAACTCTCAATATACGCTCCGTCTTTAAAATCCAAGTCATCAACATAATCCACCAAAATCTCCGGACTTATGCTATGAAGAATGGCGTATTTTCCTTTTATTTTTTCTGGGAAAATAACCCAGTTTTTGTGAACCTCTCCCGGTTTGGAAATTATTTTGGATGATTTCCAATTCCATTTCTTTTGGAGAAAATCATCCACTTTTATAGAAGTCAAACCCACTCGCAATCCTCCGTCGCAAGCGGTATAAATCATATGTATGGTATCTTCATTCCCCACGCGAATAAGGCGGGGGTCTTCAATGCCTCCGAAACTGCCTCCCGATGAGCAAGAATAAAAACTGAAGCCGGGACGAGAAATTTTATGTTCATAGGCTGGGTAAAGCAATCGTTCGTCAATCGTAACGCCGTCTTTGGAAGAGGCGTATCCCAAACGGGAAAGCCAATCGTCTCCCATCGCTCTGTAAAGAATATGAATTTTGCCGGACAATAAGATTGCTCCTGGGTTAAGAGTCTGTCTGTTTTCCCATACATTTTCTCCTCTTGGAGAAATTATCGGATTCTTCGCGCTTCGCGCGAGCTTAATGGCGCTGGGTCGTTTTTTCTTTGTTGTTTTCTCTGCCTTTCCCTTGTTCATACTTCCATTATACTCCTCTTGTTTTTTTATCAACAGGTTTCGCCTGTGGATAAACCCAAAAAAGGCTTTTTACGCCATTTCCCCAACATTTTTTCTTGGTTATTTTTGAACCATTTTCACAAACACTTCTTGAGGAATGTTAACTTTTCCCATTTCTTTCATACGCTTCTTTCCTCTTTTTTGTTTCTCTCTCAATTTCATTTTTCTCGTTATATCCCCTCCGTAAAGATGAGCGGTAACATTTTTTTTCATTGCCGTTAGCGATCTTGATGCCAGTATTTTGCCCATGGCTTTCGCCTGAATTTTGATTGAAAAAAGCGTCCGGGGAAGAATATTTTTCAATTTCTCCACCGTTTCTTCCGCTTCTTTCTGCACGCGCTTTTTACTTACGATTCGCGCGAAGGCCGGCACCGGCTCTTCGGCGACAAGCACCTCCATTTTTAGTATTCCGCCGACTGGAGCTTCCCGCATTTCATTAATTTTATAATTCAATGATGCGTAGCCGGCTGTCGCGCTTTTGAGTTCGTCAAAAAAACCCCTCATCAGTTCCCGTAACGGCATTTTCACGTTTAGAATTGTCCGGTGATTTCCGAATTGCTTCATTTCTCCGACTTCCGCCTCGTGTTCGTGCAGAAGCTGCATCACTGGCCCGAGTTTTTCGGGCGGGCTCATAATTTCCATATCAACCCAAGGTTCAAAAATTTTCTTTATCCTGTTTTCGTCCGGGAAAAAAGTGGGTGAATATATTTCTTTCTCAGTTCCGTCCGTGAAAAGGATTTTATAGCTGATGGTTGGAGCGGCGATAATAATGTTTAAATTGAATTCGCGCCTAAGCCGTTCGGTTATTATTTCAAGATGAAGCATTCCGAGGAAACCACAGCGGAAACCTCTTCCCAAAGCGCCACTCGTTTCTTCCTCAAAGGCGAGGGAACTGTCCGAAAGTCTTAAGCGTTCCAATGCCTGGCGAAGGTTGTTAAAATCATTTTGCGAATCAGGATAAACACTCGCCCAAACGACTGGTTTCGGTTTGCAATATCCGGGCAAAGGAGGGAGGGGGTTGGTCGGCGAAACAAGAGTATCTCCGACGGCGGCGATACTCGGTTTTTTAACATTGGTTACTATATATCCTATTTCCCCGGCGGATAATTCATCACAAGATTTTTTCTGCGGGCTGAATATTCCCACTTCTCCGACAATGAATTTTTCTTTCGTTTGAGAGAGGATGAGCTCATCTCCTTTTTTGATTTTTCCGTCCATAATTCTCGCGTAAACGATTACCCCTTGGTGGTTTGAATATTCAAAATCAAAAATAAGCGCCCTCGGCCTGTCCTTGTATTCGTATTTCGGGGGAGGAACGCGCGCGATTATTTCCTCTAGCAGTTCTTTCACGCCTTGTCCCGTTTTTGCGGATATTTCCATTATTTTTATTTCTTCCGCGCCTTCTCCTTCCAACAGCCGTTTTATTTCCTCTCTGGATTCTTCGGCGTTCGCGGAAGGAAGGTCCATTTTATTAAGAACGGGAATAACTGTCAGCCCCATTGACTTCGCCATTTCCACGTTGCTGATTGTCTGCGCCTGCACGCCCTGGGTGGCATCCACCAAAAGAACGGCTCCTTCAACGGCTTTCAAGGCGCGGGAAACTTCGTAAGAAAAATCAATATGCCCGGGGGTGTCAATCAGGTTAAGCTGATAGCTGATAGCTGATAGCTGATAGTTCATTCGCACGGGCTGCATTTTAATCGTGATTCCTCTTTCGCGTTCCAATTCCATTTGGTCCAAAATCTGCTCCTGCATTTTCCTCTTTTCAATGGTGCCGGTCAATTCCAAAATCCTGTCCGCCAAAGTGGATTTCCCGTGGTCAATGTGAGCTATTATGCTGAAATTTCTTATATTTTTTGCCTCCATTCATTGAATACTACCTTAAAACAAGCCGAATTTCCAGTTTCTTGCCGCCAATACGCGCCAATTTTAAAAGCGCGGCTTTGCCGCGCTTTATTTGTTGAATTCTCCTGTTAAAGTTATATACCCATTAAACATCATCACCAATATGAAAATTGACGAAAAACGAAAGCCTCAAAGCGGAAAATTTCATCCCTTCTATTCTCGTGACATTTTGTTCAGCTTTTTGTATATTACATTGACTAAAATATGAGCGGCGATTGCCGCCAATATTCCGAACTTGATGAATAAAAACCAGGCAAGAAGACCGAAAATAAAAATATTCGTCAGCCCCAACACCCCCGTCGCCAATTTTTCTTCTTTGAAGTTTGGAATGTGTAATATCGTCCAAACAAGGTTGCTCCCCAACAGTATAAAGTAGAACCATACCGTTGAAAGAGGGTTTAACGCTATTATCCATATCAGAGCCCACCTGAATATGATTTCTTCCTGAGAGGAGTACCAGATTATTTTTGCGTACGACAGAGTATCGTATTCCGGGGACGATATTGATTCATTCGCCATGCTCAGTATTGCCAAATCAACGGCGATTTGAACAGCAATTGCGATTAAAATATAGGCGCCGGCATTTTGGGAAATTTTTTCCGTATTCCCCAAAAGAAAATAAAAAAAATCTTTCAGGAAATTTTGCAAGGTTCCGGTGGCGCCGAAAAACATCAAGACAAGGAAACTCGCAATGCCTGAACCAATAAGAACCTTTTTCCTCTTGTTCAAATGTCACCTCCTTTTTTAATAAAATTTTAATGTTCTCCTTAATTTATTCCTAACATCTTTTTCTTCGGAAGACAAGAAAAGTTTTATCTCGATAAAATGCTGTGGAAGATAACAATAGGGCTGTTTTTCAGCCGTTTCCGTACAGGCGGACGGTTTCCGCGAGCATTTTTTTAAAAGAGAAATCTTGGAGAATTTTTTCGCGCGCGGCGACGGAGAGTTTGTTCCGCATCTCCGGGTTTTCAATAAGTTCTTTAATCGCGTCCGCGAGTCCGTCCGCGGGGCTTGTCAAAATGCCGGTTTTTCCATTTTCAACGATTTCAGGAATGCCTCCGACATTTGACGCGACAATCGGAAGCCCTGCCAGTCCAGCTTCAAGCAAAACGTAAGGCAAGCCCTCTTTGAGGGAGGGGAGAACAAAAACATCAAACGCTTTCAGGTATTTGGCGGCGTCCGGCAGACCCTCAATCAAAAAAACTTTATCGCTTAGCCCGCCGTTTTTGATTTGCGATTCCAAATTTCTTTTTTCTCCGCCGTCAAAACCGATTAAAACGGCCGACAGCCGACAGCCGACAGCCGATAGCTTTTTGATTGCTTCAATCAAAAACAGGTGCCCTTTGTTTTTCGTAAACTCTCCTATCGTTCCAACCCAAGCACCACTTGGAAGCTCGGCTTCCAAGTGGTGACTGATGGCTTTTCGCGCTTCTTCCTTGGGCAGGAAATCATATTCTTCCGGTTTTATTCCATTGCGGATGACAACCATTTTCTTCTCAGAAGTAATTCTGTTCTTCAGGGCAACATCGTAATCGTGTTCCGAAACGCAAATAATCTTGCCGTAAAAAAGGCAGGTCAATTTGGAAAAAATCTTTATCAGCGTGGTTTGCCACCGCGGACGAGGTTCGTTGAATGTCCATCCGTGGACGGTAAAACAAGCGACAACCGAAAAACGAGAAGTGAAAAGTTTGTAAGCGAAAACCGCCACTCCGGCAATACCGCCCGCCTTGGCGCTTGAAACATGAACCACATCCGGCTTGATTTTAAAAAACAAAGAGAGGATTTCCAAAAAAGCGAAAATGTCTTTGAACATACTCACATCTCGCTGAAAAGATTTGATTTCAAAATAGGGAATATCGGCTGAGATGATTTTTTCCGCCATCGCGCCTCTTCCGCCCGCGGCAACTATCGGGGCGTATTTGTCCTTTGGCAATGAAACCGCCAAGTCGTGAGTATACTTGCTCGCTCCCGCCCACACGGATTTCGTGATGATATATAAAACTTTTTTCTTTGATTCATCCTTCATTTCATTGTATTATATAGCAAATGACCAAGAAAATCCTTATATTCTCAATCGCTTATCATCCCTTCATCGGCGGAGCGGAAGTGGCTGTTAAAGAAATTACGGACCGAATCAGTCCGGACGATATTCAATTTGATATGGTAACTCTGCGTTTTGACAGTAGCCTTCCCAAGTTTGAAAAAATCGGAAATGTGAATGTGTGCAGAATCGGCTTTGCCCGAAAAAGCCCTTCAATGGAAGATCTTGTTAAATTTCCTATGTATTTCTCCAAAGTGTTTTATCCGTTCCTCGCGTTTTTTAAGGCAGTTAAACTTTACAGGCAAAACAAGTATGACGCTGTTTGGTCCATAATGTCTTACGCCGGATTTCCCGCGGTATTTTTTAAAATTTTTTATAAACGGAACATCCCGTTTCTCCTTACTCTGCAGGAAGGGGATTCTATTTCTCATATAACCGAAAGATGGAGAATACGAGCGGTGTATCCTTTTTTTAAAATGGTATTTGTTAAGGCGGATTTGATTCAGGCAATTTCAACTTATCTCGGCAAATGGGCGCGCGATATGGGGTTCAAAGGTTCGCTTGAAATTGTTCCGAACGGAGTGGATACGGAGCGTTTCGCGCGGGAGTATTCGGAAGAAGAATTGAGTGAGTTGAAAAATAAACTGGGCAAAAAAGCGAGTGACAAATATTTAATCACGACCTCGCGTTTGGTGAAAAAGAACGCCGTTGACGATGTTATTAAATCACTTAAACACTTGCCGGATCCGCCGCGGCGGATAAAGTTTATCGTTTTGGGAAGTGGGCCGGATTTGGAAGCGCTCAAAAAGTTGGCGAAAGACGAGGGTGTCGCGGACAGGGTTATTTTCTTGGGACTTGTTGACCACAAAGAATTACCGAAATATCTCGCCGCCACGGACATATTCATCCGCCCGTCCCTTTCCGAGGGAATGGGCAATTCGTTCATTGAAGCGATGGCGGCAGGCTTGCCGGTGATAGCAACGCAAGAAGGGGGCATCGCTGATTTTCTTTTTGACTCCGAACGAAATCCGGACAAGGAGCCGACCGGCTGGGCCGTCAATCCGCGCGACCCGAAGGGAATCGCCGAGGCGGTTAAAAAAATACTGGACAATCCAGAGCAAACCGCGCGGACGCTTGCCAACGCGAAAAAGCTCGCCTTTGAAAAATACGACTGGAATTTAATCGCCAAGGATATGCGCGAAAAAGTTTTCGGCAAAATTCTAAGTTAAAATGGCGTTTGTCTTCACGCGCCCCTTTCTTTTTGTTCGGAACATAAATTTTCCCCTCGGGCTCTGGAACGATTGGCTGATTTATTTTCCTCCTCTGCTTTCGGCTTTTTTAACCAGTTCTTTCAGCTCCTTGGTTAACTGATTTGTTTCCGGATCGTCAAGTATCTCGCTGATGTTTGAATTCTTAATGATAGTTTTGAATGCTTCTCTCAACTCCAAAAATCTTTCTCTATCGGTCAGTGACAGCCTGTTCTCTATAGGTTCATTTTCTTCGGCATCCCGCTTTGGAGATTCATTTGTTTTTTCCATTATTTTATTTTGATAAAACTAATTGATAAAGACCTTTAACTGTATTATTATTACAACATATGAGGATTTTAATCGCAACCGGCATTTATCCACCCGACATAGGGGGACCGGCGACATATTCAAAACTGCTTTTCGACGAATTGCCGAAAAAGGGGATG
>VAOY01031894.1_pt1 | contig 36877 bp, 28 predicted proteins | sample 3393881 | NCBI WGS metagenome assembly VAOY01 (sample SAMN08290430, study PRJNA428436) | hydrothermal vent metagenome | isolation source: Deep-sea hydrothermal vent chimney | place: Indian Ocean: Southwest Indian Ridge
CGGGACGATGCGCCTGACAAAGTGTCGGGACGTGCCTTTTACACTGCAGACATAAAACTGCCCGGCATGATCTACGGGAAGATCCTGCGGAGCCCGATCCCTCACGGCCTGATACGCAGCGTGGATACCAGCCGTGCGCGCCGGCTGCCCGGTGTTCTGGCCGTCATCACGGGTGAAGATGTGCCCGACACCTGGTACGGTGTCAGCCCCGCCCGCTACGACGAGCAGGTCCTGGCCAAAGAACGGGTACGCTACCTGGGCGATGAGGTCGCAGCGGTGGCCGCTCTCGATGAGGATACGGCCCTCCGGGCACTGGAACTCATCGAAGTCGAGTACGAGGAGCTGCCCGCGGTTTTCGATCCGGAAGAGGCAATGGCACCCGATGCTCCGTTGATCCATCCGGAGAAGCCCAGGTACGCGGAGAACATCAACACCAGGGTTGAATGGGATTTCGGCGATGTCGAAAAGGGATTTGAAGAAGCGGATCACATTCGGGAAGAGCGATTTGTGGGCAACCGCACCTACCAGTCACCCATCGAACCGCACGCCGCCATAGCCCGCTGGGAACATCACGGCCGGAAGCTTACCATGTGGTCCTCCTCCCAGGTTCCCCACTACATGCAGCATATGATATCGAGAGTTTTCGACATACCGATGGGAGACATCCGGATGATACGTCCGGCGGTCGGGGGTGGCTTTGGAGCCAAGGCTGAGACCACGCCGCTGGAATTCTGCGCTGTTATCCTGGCCCGGATGACGGGCAGACCGGTAATGATGAAGTACACGCGGGAGGAGATGTTCTACCACTTCCGGGGCCGTCACAAGCAGTATCTCGATCTGAAGATCGGTGTAAAGAAGGATGGGACGATCACCGCCGTCAGATCGAAGGCGATCCTCGACGGCGGCGCATACACCTCTTTCGGGGTGATCACCGCCTACTATGCAGGGGCGATGCTCCCCACCCTTTACAAATTCTCCAACTATTCTTTCGAAGGCCTGCGGGTCTATACCAACCTGCCGGCCAGCGGCGCCATGCGCGGGCACGGAGTTCCGCAGCCCCGCTTTGCATTCGAATCCCTGCTCGACATGATCGCAGAAGATCTCGGAATAGATCCGATCGAGATCCGGCTGCGAAACGCGATGGAACCGGACACGCGGACCTGCAACGCCCTCGATATCTCCTCGTGTGAATTCAAAACGACTCTCGAACGGGCCAGAGAAGAATCGGGATGGAAAGAAAAGAGGGGCAAACTGCCGCCTGGCCGCGGTATTGGAGTCGGCTGCGGGGGATTTGTATCGGGTGCAGGTTACCCGATCTACCGATCCAGCTTCCCTCATTCCAATGCAGTCATCCGGATTCACGAAGATGGCCGGGCCGCCTCACTGCATATAGCAGCCGCTGAAATAGGCCAGGGCAGCGACACGGTACTGGTTCAGATCGCCGCCGAAGCCCTGGGGATCCCCTACGACCGGGTGTGGATGGCCGAATGCGACTCAGTTATCAGCCCCCTCGACCTGGGCTCCTATTCAAGTCGGGTAACCCTGATGGCGGGCAGTGCCGTAAAGGCAGCTGCCGAAGAGATCAAGGCCAGGCTGTTCGAAGTGGCAGGCGCCCGACTTGAGTGTGAAGCAGCTGTACTGGATGCGGTCGATGGCTGGATCTTCAATTCGATAAAGCCCGATATCGGAATCGACTGGGATGAGGCGGCCAGACTTGCATTCGAAGAGTCGGGACCTTTAGTTAGCACCGGCCACTACAGGCCGCCGGAAGATCTGGGAGGCGGATTCAAGGGAAGCACCGTGGGTACCTCCCCCGCTTTCAGTTTCGCCACTGCGGTCTGCGAGGTGGAGGTCGATCTCGAAACAGGCAGGGTCAGGGTTGAGAGGTTCACAGACTTCAGCGATTCGGGTACGGTCATAAATCCTGTTACTTTCCACGGACAGGTGGAGGGGGGGATCATCATGGGTCTGGGGGAGACCCTGATGGAGGATACGGTTCACGATGGCAAAGGTGTGCTGGTCAATCCCGATTTGCGGGCCTATCTGGTCCCGACAATCGGTGAGACTCCCGATATCACCTCGGTCGCGGTGGAGAGCTTCGAGCCGAGAGGTCCCTTCGGTGCCAAGGAGATCGGCGAAGGGTGCCTGCTGCCCGTGCCGGGAGCCATCGCCAACGCGATCTACGATGCGTGCGGAGTCCGCGTGACCGAACTGCCGATCACGCCTGAGAAGATCCTTCAGGGATTAAAGAGAATCAGGGATACCGACCAGAGCCAGAGAGACAGCGTAGAAGAAACCGCTTAATTTCTTCGTGCGGGAAAGGGATTGTTCGTATACAATATTCAATACTCCGAGCCGAGAAACCTAAGTCTGCAGAGAGCGGGATAAGGTTCGAGGCCGACAGGGTAAGGCTGGAAACGGTTTTGCCTCCCGTGTTTGGAAAGGAGTGTTCCGCATGCTTACCGACGCATTCGGGCGTCAGATCACCTACCTCAGACTATCGGTTACCGACCGCTGCAATCTGCACTGCCGCTACTGCATGCCCGCAACCGGTATTCCAAGAAAGTCCAGCAAAGAGCTGCTCACCTGGGAAGAGCTGATCCGGCTTACCCGGATATTTCTGGATCTCGGGATAAAAAAGGTGAGGATCACGGGCGGCGAACCCTTCATGAGGAAAGGCCTGCTCGATTTCCTGGACACCATTCGCCGGTTTAAGACACTCCAGGAACTTCATCTGACCACCAATGGGGTAGCTGCTGCACCACATATACAGCAACTGCACGAGATCGGCATTTCGGGGATCAATCTGAGTCTAGACACACTGAGTCGTTCGAAGTTCGAAGAGATCACCGGCTCTGACCGTCTCAAAGAGGTTCTGACCACTTTCAACACTCTGCTCGAATATGGGATCCCCCTGAAGATCAACACGGTGGTCAAGGCCGGCTTCAATACCGACGAACTGCTCGATATAGCACGTCTGGCCGAATCCCACCCGGTAGAAGTAAGATTTATCGAGGAGATGCCTCTCATCGGAACGGGAGAGTCTGAATACCCTCAATGGGATTCAGGGAAGATCATGGCACTTTTGCGCACCGGCCTCACAGAACTGATGCCCCTGCCCCGGTCCAGCTCCACTGCAAAACGATTCGCCGTCCGGGGATTTGCCGGCAGGATCGGGATTATTGCGGGTCATTCCCGCACATTCTGCTCTGAATGCAACAGGACACGCGTAACCGCATCGGGATTCCTGCAGACCTGTCTCTACAGCCAGGGAGAACTGAACTTGAAGAGGTTGATACGTTCAGGAGCATCGGATGACCAGCTGATCCAGCTGATCCGCAAACGCATCAGAGAAAGGGCAGCCGACGGTTTTGTGGCATACAGGAACCGTGGACACATTCCCGCAGAAAGCATGGTAAGCATCGGTGGCTGACCCGCAGCAGCTCGAAATAAAGTCGGGGAACAGATACTCAATTTCAGAATGGGCCGGTGCTGCCGGTGATCTCGGCACCATCCTGCCCCTTGCCTTCGCACTCGTGATATTCAACGGCTTTTCCCCTCACAGGCTCTTCTTCCAGTGGGGCCTGGTGTTCGTGGCAACCGGGTTGTACTTCCGGATCCCAGTAGCCGTTCAACCACTCAAGGTAATGGTCGTGATCGCCATCGCGGCAGGATTCGGAACGGCCGAGCTTGCATCCACAGCCTTCTTCTTCGGTCTGCTGATCCTGCTGCTCTCCGTCACCGGTTTCATCCGGGTGCTGCAGCGCTGGTTCACTCAGGCTCTGGTCAGAGGGATACAGCTGGGCATCGGACTCATACTTCTTCAGAAAGCCTTTATACTGGTACGGGATACAGGTCTCCACCTCGGTTCTGAAGGCACCACCCTTCTCAACCTTGCTCTGACAGTCATTGTTATCGTGATCCTGGGGATATTCCAGCTCAGGATGAAGCTGCCTGTTTCTATCGTCCTTCTATTTCTGGGAATAGGATTCTCCCTCCTGTCCGGAGTCCGGTTCCCGGAACCGTTGAGCAGCGAATCGATAGTCAGGCTCCAGCTGCCGGAGACAGGTTTCTTCTGGTCAGCCCTCATGCTGCTCATGATCCCGCAGCTTCCACTCACGCTGGGAAACGCTGTTTATGCCGCGAGCGATGCCTGTCATACATTCTGGCCCGGGCGTTCGGGCAGGGTAAGCCCCACCAGTCTGGGCATGTCGATAGGCATCAGCAATCTTCTCATCGGGACCACAGGGGGTTTCCCCGTCTGTCACGGTGCTGGCGGCATTGCCGCATATGCAAAGTTCGGTGGCAGAACAGGTGGTACTACCGTCATTATCGGTTCGATCCTGATCGTATCAGCTCTCATAAGACCTGCAGCGGATCTTCTTTTCTATATCCCGATACCCCTGCTCGGAGCACTGCTGGCCATCGCAAGCTGGGGCCTGATAATCCTGGTGAGAGATCTGGAGAATACGGCTCAGACATCCACAGCGATAATCATCGGGCTCATTTCACTGATCACCCGGAACCTGACCATAGCGGTTCTTTCAGGAATCGCGATCGAATACCTTCTCGGCATGCTCCACAAACAGCGTGTCGCTTTCAAAGGCGAGAATCCGTGATTGACGTCAGCTCGAAATTCAACACCCTCCGCTATGCACGCGCTGAAGGGAAACTCTACTGCCGGCCCGAAACCCTGGAGCGTGTAAATTCTCGTGATGTACCGAAGGGGGATGTGCTGGAGGTTGCACGCGCCGCCGGTATCGCCGCTGCAAAGAGAACATCGGAGTGGATGGTCTTCTGCCATCCGATACCCCTCGACTGGGTGGAAGTGACCATATCTGTCGGAGATGGTTACCTGCAGGTAACCGGTGAAGTCAGAGCGATCTGGAGAACCGGAGTAGAAATGGAGGCACTGACCGCTGTCTCAGCAGCACTGCTGAACATCTATGACATGCTCAAGCCGCTGGACGACCGGTTGAGGATCGGCGAGGTTGAGCTGGTCGAAAAAAAAGGCGGCAAAAGCGACTATGCCGGAATGATGGACGAGCCTCTCACTACCGCTGTGGTTGTTATATCCACCTCTACGCATGCCGGCGATCGCCAGGACAGGTCGGGTCAGGCCATTCAGGAGTTCCTGCAGAACCAGCCTGTTGAAATCGTATCGTACGAGGTCGTGCCCGATGACAGGGATCAGATAGAGAGCAAACTCATAGAGCTGGCAGATACCAGAGATGTGAAGCTGATACTGACTACAGGCGGAACCGGGCTGGGTCCATCCGATCTTACACCGGAAGTGACTCATGCTGTTATCGAACACGAAGTGCCCGGTATTGCCGAAGCGATCCGCAAGTACGGCCAGGACCGGACACCCTTCGCGATGCTTTCCAGGGGAATCTCAGGTGTGAGGGGAAATTCACTGATAATCAACCTGCCCGGCAGTACAAGGGGTGCGATCGAAAGCCTGCAGGCATTATTCCCCGGTCTGCTTCATGCGTTTCCCATGATGGTAGGTGGCGGTCATGATCACGGCAAATAAGACCTGTTCACCATGATTTCGATCACAGAGGCGACCGAGATAATCCGAGGGAATCAGATCCCGTCCGGCACAACTTCAACAGATCTCTCAAATGCACCGGGGAGAGTGGTCGCGAAGGACATTCTGTCGCCGGAACCCCTCCCCCGCTTCACCAACAGTGCCATGGACGGATTCGCGATCCGGTGGAGTGATATCGAGCGAGCCGAGGAAGGCCCTTCAATCACCTTCACTGTTATCGGTGAAAGCCGGGCGGGAGCACCATTCGGCTCGGAAGCAGGTCCGGGTGAGGCCGTACGCATCAATACGGGTGCCATGCTGCCCGATGGAACCGACCACGTTGTTGCCGTTGAGGATGTAACAGAAGAAGCAGGGATCATTTCGATTCCGTCATCCCTGGAGTACCGGCAGTACATCCGCTACGAAGGTGAAGAAGTGATGCCGGGCGATGTGCTTCTTGAGCGGGGAAGTCTGATCACACCGCCTGCCCTCGGACTTCTCACCTCTGCAGGCGTTGAATCGGTGACCGTATATGAAAAACCGGAGGTCGCCGTCCTCGTCACCGGTCACGAACTGGTGGACTCCGGCGAGAGTATCCAGCCATGGCAGATAAGGGATTCGAACAGAGCGATGCTGTCAACTTCAGTTCTACTCGCTGGAGGAGAGGTGACCTTCACCGGCCGCTGCGGTGACAGCTTCGAGGATACGAGGAACTCGATCAGAAAGGCGTCTGAAGCAGCACGCATCATCCTGGTATCCGGCGGGGTCTCTGTCGGGCCCCACGATCTGGTGAAGGAGGCGGCCGAAGAGGAAGGGTTCAAACGGATCTTCTGGAAAGTCCGGCAGAAACCCGGCAAACCCCTATTTTTTTCACGGAGAGGAGATACACTTCTCTTCGGATTGCCCGGCAATCCCGTATCTGCGATCATCTGCTATATCTACTATATCGATCCCCTCCTTCGGGAATTGACGGGCAGAGAATATGGATGGAGGATGGTTTCAGGCAACGCCGGCGAGAGGATCGAGAATCCCGGTGACAGGACCCTCTTTATCCGGACTCAGCATACAAGAAATGAAGGGGGATCCTTAACTGTTAAACCGTTGAAGAAACAGGGCTCGCACATGCTCTCTTCGATGGCAATGGCCGACGGTTTCCTGCTGCTCGAATCGGGTGAAGTCGTGGAGATCGGAGAGGAAGTCGAAATTCACCTCTTTCCCTGGATTTAAATGTCATGAGCATTGTTGAAGCGATCTGCATCAGTAGTGAGAAGGGTGTCACGAAGAGTCCCGTACCGGAGGCTGAATTCATTGCTGAACGGGGCATAGCTGAAGATGCTCACGCCGGCAGATGGCACCGGCAGGTCTCGATGCTGTCAGCTGAAAGCATCGACAGGATGAGAGAAAGTATACCCGGTCTGTCGGAAGGAGCTTTTGCTGAGAACATTATTACCAGAGGCCTTGACCTGGCTCAGATCAGGATCGGAGATATCGTACGGATCGGCAGTGATGTAATCCTGGAGGTCACACAACTCGGAAAGGAATGTCACGAAGCATGTGAGATCGGGATATCAACGGGAGCCTGCATAATGCCGATTGAAGGCGTCTTTGCACGGGTTCTCAGGGGGGGATCAGCCAGGCCGGGTGATAGTATTTCCATACAGCCGAGATCGCCGGTCACCGCCCGGCTCACCGGACTCTGACCAGCGAGATCAAGATCAGGACTTCGGCCGGCTGAATCGAAGAGAAAAATTGTACGGGGGGTACACAATGCCACAGATTCCTCAGGATGGAAAATCGGTCAAACCGTGCAGCGGTGCTGGGAGCTGGTTCCCCGCCACTGCGGGAGCTCTCTGTGATGAGGTCGATCGTTATCTATCCTCAGATACTCCAGATCTGCCCGAACACCCCGTGGCCCTGATCGTACCGCATGCCGGGTACACCTTTTCGGGCCCGGTGGCGGGAACCGCTTATGCGACGCTCAGGGACTCGGGCATCAGGCGTGTGATCCTGCTGGGTCTGAGCCATAGAGCACTGCTGAGAGGAGCCTCCGTACTCAGAGTGGATGCCTACGAGACTCCCCTGGGGCAGATTCCCGTTGATCCCGTGGCGCGTGATGCCCTGCTCGATTGTTCCGTCGTAAAGGAACAGGAAACAGCTCACCAGGGCGAGCATTCCGTGGAGAACCAGCTGCCCTTCCTTCAGAGAACTCTGGATGACTTCTCGATGGTCGAAGTACTGATCGGAGAGCTGTCAGCGAGAGAAAGGGATGAACTCGCCTCTGTACTGCGCGATCTGATGGATGGTGAAACGGTGCTGATTGTCAGCACGGATTTCACTCATTACGGTCCGAATTTCTTGTATGTGCCCTTTGGAGAACCGGTAAGCACGAACCTTCAGACGCTGAACGATATGGCTGTACAGGAGATACTCCAGATCGACCAGCCCGGCTGGGAGGAATACCTGTCAAAGACCGGGGATACTATCTGCGGCCGCAATGCAGTCGGCCTCCTGCTTGCAGTCCTGCAGCCATGGGATGACGCCCGCGGTTTGAGGATTGCCTGTGACACAAGCGGCAGGATGACCGGTGACTGGTCCAATTCTGTAACATATGCCTCGATAGCATTCTGGCGCGAAGGAGCCGGCCTCACAGAGGATGAACGGCAGACCCTGCTCCGCATAGCAAGGGATACTGCCGCTGCTTACCTTACCGACGGTACAGAACTCGAAATCGACGAAAGCAGGTACGAACTGAGCCCACGCCTTCTGGCCCCGGGAGCGGCCTTCGTAACACTTCACAACAAGGAACAGCTTCGCGGGTGCATCGGTCATGTTGTCGCGATGGTTCCACTCTACCAGTCAGTTGCACACAACGCGATCCAGGCGTGTCGTGATCCCAGATTCACATCAATCCCCGTAACCGTCGCTGAACTGCCTGAACTGACAGTTGAAGTCTCAGTGCTGAGCCCGATGCGCAGACTGCTCGACGCGGGAAAAGTGGAAGTGAGCAGGGATGGTCTCATGATGGTTCAGGGCCAGATGTCCGGACTCCTGCTGCCGCAGGTTCCTGTAGAACAGCGCTGGGACAGGGAGGAATTCCTCGCACAGACCTGCTTAAAAGCAGGACTTCCACCCGACGCCTGGAAGGATCGGGAAACCGAGGTATACCGGTTTACAGCTCAGGTGTTCTCAGAGGATGGTAATAACCGCAGATGCGGAAAAAATCCGCTAATTATGTGAGTGTTTTGCGGCATATGGAGAATGCTGCCGCCTGTCAGCCTTCTGGATAGAACACCTTAATATATTATCAGACAATTACTTACGATTAAGTCGTCCGCTGTTCTGCCCGGAACGCCCTCTTTGGCATATATGTTGCGGTTCTATTAAATCGCGCGGCAGAGACATCCCGACAGAAGCCGACCGATGCTGTGCAGAAAAAGAAAGAGATAGAGGGGATGATCGCATCGTCACCATGGCCGTCGATGGCGGCACTGAAGTTCAGATGCGACTCACGATCTGCGATGCTCTTCTCTCCCATCCGAACTGGATACCCTGACTGCTATGTGCACTGCTCCGCGATTATGGTTATGTATCGAATAGAAGTATCGGACCGGTGATTCACCATGATCCGGCTACCAGACCAGCTTCTGAAAATGGGTCAGGATCCTGCTGGTCATGCCCCAGAGAAAGTGATCACCAAACCTGAAGCCGTCGACGGTCAGGGAATATCCCTGCACCTCAATATCTTCTGTCACTCCGGAGTCGAGAAGGTCTGGAAGAGATCTCCAGAAGTGCTCTGCGACCTCGTCACTATGGATTACAGGATGCCTCGATTCCAGGCTGAATACGAATGGACGAACCAGCATCGGAGGGAGGAGAGGATTGGCTGTACACAAATCATCCAGCTCACCCAGCAACTGCCCCCCGGACAGGTCGACGGTCGTCTCTTCCAATGTTTCACGGATTGCCGTATCCAGAAGAGATGCATCCTGCCCCTCGATCCGCCCTCCCGGCAGTGCGATCTGTCCCGACCAAGGATCATCCTCCCGTTCGGTTCTCTTTATAAGCAGTATTTCCAGATCCCCTTCACCCTCCACAAGGATCAGCGCGACCGCCGCCTCGATCCTGCCCTCGGGGTCAGCCCGCAAGGGTGAGTAATCTGCCAGAACACACCTTATCTTTTCGATTATATTGTTCATCTTTCATCTGCCGGATCAGAATATATCAGTCTTTCCCTTTACGGTCCTCTCTCATCTGAGTAATACCCTGTTCGATTTTCAGCCTTCGAACAGGGCATTACTCATTTCTCGAACTGAAAATAAAGATTTTTCGCAATATCAAGGAAGTCAACGAATTACAAGGAGACGTAATGGTTGTACGTTGCACAAGGAATTCGGTAGACTGACGACGAGATTGCGAAAAAGGACCGTTTTCAGACGAGAATGAAATAGATTTGGCTCCCTGTCACAGAGAAACCTCAAAATCGGATCAGGTATGGACGAACAGCTCCTCTGTTTCAGCCGCGAATTGCTCCCCGCAGATATGGAAGTGGCGTGCGTTTTCCACGACGCATCTCTCTGGGATCAGATTCTGAACAAGCTGGAGATCATACCCCGTTCAGAGGCTGAAAACGACTTTACCAGAAAGCAGCTTGTTGCATACATAGTCGTTCACGCCGACGATCAGTTTCTAACCTACCGCCGAACTCCGAAGACAGACGAGCAGCGACTGAAGGAACTCTACTCGATAGGAATCGGCGGCCATGTAAACGTCGAGGACAGGAGCCAGTTCTCACTCTTCAGCGCTGATGCAGACTTCAACATGGAATTCATAAGAGATGCCGCATGGCGCGAAATCAATGAGGAGATCACCATCGACTCCAGGGTTATGGACGAACCGGAGATCATCGGTTTCATCAACGACGACTCAAATGAAGTGGGGAAAGTCCACTTCGGAATAGTATGGCAGCTTGAGATCGAACAAGCTGAAGTCTCTGCGAAGGGAACACGGGGCCTGGGAAACTTACAGTTCAATCCCCTGCCCCATCTGAGAGAAAACCGTGACCAGTACGAATCGTGGTCACAGCTCCTGATCGATTATCTGGCATCAGATCGGGAATAACCAATCCAAAGGAGTACTCTCCATGTTCAGAAGATCCAGCATAGTTATAATCCTTATCGGTCTTTCCCTCTGCGGAAGCAAGACTGCGGCTCAGGAAAAGCCACTGACATTCTGGGAATTGATGACTCTGCACAACGCCGGCAGCACGGTTATTTCTCCAGACGGCAACTGGGTGGCATTCACGGTTTCAGCGTTGGACACTTCATCGATGAAGTCGAACTCTCACATCTGGCTCAGCCCGGCAGATGGTTCCATACCTCCCAGGCAGTTCACGAACGGATCATCAAATGAATCGAGCCCCAGGTTCACACAAGACGGCAGGTCTCTGACCTTTATTGCAGAACGCGGTGAATCGAAACGGCAGGTATGGCGAATATCTCTTGACGGAGGAGAAGCCCTGCAGATGACACATTTCGAGGATGGGTTGCCGGGAACGCCTGTGTGGAACCGTGATATGTCGAAGTTTGCATACACCGAGCGTGAAGAATGGCCCGATGAAAAGGAGCGGGAAGCCCGTCAGAAGGACCGTGACGATGTAAACATCGTCGAAGAAGATCGAGTACTGCACACCGATATTTACATTTACGATATGGAATCGGGAGAGACGACCAGGGTGACAGAAGATGACTACAACAACAACAGTGTCGTCTGGTCGCCCGACAGCCGCTGGCTTGCCTTTACCAGTAATCGCACAGAGCAGCCCTGGTATAACAGCAACAACGACATCTTTGTCGTTTCTTCCTCCGGCGGGGAGGTGCGTCGCCTTACATCGAATACCGGATCGGACAGAAGCCCCTCATTCAGTCCCGACGGAGAGTGGATTGTCTATTCAGCCAATACGTCTGCAGGGCGGTCGCATGAGGATTCCGACTTCTATATCGTTCCCTTCGAGGGTGGTGAGCCGAGGAATCTTACCGAACGATTCAACTTCTCAGCAGGCGGCAGAGTCAATTTCACGTCAGACGGTCGAAGTTTCTACTTCACCGCGGGCATCAAAACCGACACACACCTTTTCAGGTGCAACGTGGCTCGCGGCCGGGTCACGCAGATCACTACCGGAGCAGGCAGCTATTCCGGATACAGCTTCTCCAGGGACATGGAGAGTGCGGTCTGGCGGGTAACAAAACCGGAATGGCCGGGTGAGGTATTTGCCGGTGCGCCGGAAGGCGAAGGCAGACAGCTTACCGATCTGAATCCCAATCTCAGAGAGTACGCAATTGCAGATCAGGAGGTCATCTCTTGGGAAGGCCCCGATGATCTGGAGATAGAAGCAGTTATTACCTACCCTGCGGGCTACGAGAGAGGGAAAAGCTATCCGACCATTTTCGTAATCCACGGTGGTCCGAACGGGCGCCACTCTAACAGCTTCAACGGCAGGATGAGCCAGATGTTCTCCGCAGAGGGTTATGTGGTAGTGGGGCCCAATGTGCGGGGCAGTTCGAATTACGGCACCGAATTCGGGATCGCCGACGAAGGTGACTGGGGAGGCAAGGACTTTGATGACATTATGGCCGGTGTCGATTACCTGATCGATGAAGGCATCTCCGATCCTGACAAACTGGGCATAATGGGCGGTTCATACGGCGGATTCATGACTTACTGGACGATAACCCAGACAAACCGGTTCAAAGGCGCCATCGCTCATGCCGGCATTGTCGACTGGTGGTCCTTCTGGGGCCAGACAGATATCCCCACCTACATCGAATACGGTTTCCTGGGCCTGCCCTGGGAAACGAAAGAGATATATGAAAAGTGGTCGGGGATGGAATTTATCACCGATGTGAAGACTCCCCTGCTTATAACACATGGCGAGGAGGACCGAAGGGTCCCGATCCCCCAGGCTGAACAGTTCTGGCGTGGAATGGACAGGCTCGGTCTCCCAGTTGTTTTCCTTCGTTACCCGAGAGAGGGTCACGGTATCGGTGAGCCGAAACACCGGGTCGACCTCTACAGACGCCAGCTCGCCTGGTTCAATCACTACCTGAAAGGAGAGGCCGACAGGTCACCGGACGGACGGTACTGATCTGAAAATTGTCCTGAATGGAAAATTGTCCTGAATAATAATTGTTGTTAAACCGCAACTTTCCATTTCAACTGACCGTTTCTATAAGTTGAACCCCTCACGTGATGAGGGGTAGAGACAATTGATCGGAGGAAGCCCTGTGAATCTACTCCAGGGAACTGTCGACGTAATGATCCTGAAGACTCTGTCACGCGGTCCGTCTCACGGGTTCGGGATCTCCGGTTCGATTCGCGAACGATCAGGCGGCGTTCTCGGACTGGAAGATGCCGCTTTGTACCAGGCCCTGCACCGGTTGGAAGCGAAAGGAAGCCTTGAGTCGCAGTGGGGCCTATCGGAAAACAACCGGCGGGCAAAATTCTACCAGCTGACTCGAGATGGCCGGAAACAGTTGAGAAGCGAGAGAGCCGCCTGGAAGAAATACGCTATGGCGGTCTTCGATGTTCTCGAACTGGCCAGGTAGGGCACAATATGGCGAACATACCGGGCGTTCGCAGGTACCTGCGCCTTCCCCGCACCGCTGCCGCTCAGGCCCGTCTGGATGTCGAGACGGAACTGCAGTTCCATTTCGATATGCGGACCGAGGAACTGATCGGACACGGTCTCTCCCCCCACCATGCACGCGAGAGGGCTGAACAGGAATTCGGTGACCTCGATTATACCTGCAGCTATTGCCGAAAGACGGCAAAGAGACGGGAAAGAAAGGTGCGCGGGGTGGATTGGTTGAAGAACATGTTTCACGATATGAGTTATGGTGCCAGAGTTCTAACCCGAACAAAGGGATTCACATTTGTAGTACTGGCCATGATTGGCATTGGCATTGGTGCCAATACGGCCATCTTCTCGGTGGTCAATGCCGTACTGCTGCGACCCTTTATATTTCACGAGCCCGAACGCCTGGTTTCGATCTGGGAATCAAACCTAAAAATGAACCTTCCTTATATGTTCGCAGCACCCCCCAATTATGCTGACTGGAAGGAACAGAACGAAGTATTCGAGGAGATTGCAGCCTTCGGTACAATAAGCTTCTTCATCACATACGATGATGAACCGACGAATATACCCGCGTGCAGGATAACCCATGATCTCTTTCCCCTACTGGGTGTCACTCCGGCGCTGGGCAGGAATTTCCTGCCCGAAGAGGATCAACCCGGCGCTGATGGTGCAGTAATCCTGAGTCATGAATTCTGGGTACTCAACATGGGGAGCGACTCCGATCTGATAGGCGAAGAGATCACCATCAACGACCTGCCCTATACTGTGGTAGGTATTATGCCTTCCGGATTTGAGTTCCCTCCACCGATCAGCCTCGAAGGTCCCCCGGCACCAAGAAGCCAGTTCTGGGTGCCCTACAGAAGAGATATGAAGGGGGGTTCGCGTGGAGCTCACAACATGATGGTTATCGGTCGTCTCTCAGAAGGTGTTACGATCGAACAGGCACAGGTGGGGATGAGCACACTCGCCAGCAGGCTGGAGGCGGAGTACCCGGAAACCAATGAGGGCTGGAATATTGCACTGGTACTGCTCAATTCTCAGGTATTGGGAGATCTGAAAACTCCCCTTATCCTCCTGCTGGGCGCGGTTGGATTCGTCCTGCTGATTGCATGCGTCAATATCGCAAACCTGCTCATGGCTCGCGGTGCCGGACGTCAGAGAGAAATGGCAACCAGGGCCTCTCTTGGAGCAGAACACTCGAGGCTTGTTTACCAGCTACTCTCCGAAAGCCTGTTACTTGGTTTGCTTGGAGGCGTCATCGGACTGTTTCTTGCATTCGCCGGAGTGGAAATCCTGACGAGGGTTGCACCGCCTTCGATCCCGAGACTCGAAACAACAACGATAGATTTCACGGTCGCAGGATTCACACTTTTAACATCGCTTGTCACGGGAGTGCTATTCGGACTTGCCCCTGCCCTGCAGATGCGCAGCATCAATCTCAGCGACCACCTCAGGGAGGGAGGATCCCGAACGACGACATCTCGTGGAACAGCAAAATTCAGGGGATCACTCGTCGTAGCTGAAGTTGCTCTTGCGCTGGTCCTGCTTGCAGGAGCAGGACTGATGATCAAGAGTTTCTCACGGCTGCAGAATGTTGATATGGGTTTTCAGGCCGAAAATGTCCTGACGATGCGGCTGGCCCTCAGAGGCCCGCGTTACCAGGATCCATCCTCCTTCTCCCAGACATACCGGGAACTGGAAAGGGAAATTTCAGCACTGCCGGGCGTTGTATCAGCAGGGTTCATCTACGATGTTCCCCTGGGAGGAGACCGGCCTGGAACCGGATTCTACTTCGAGGATGACGATCCGGAGGCTACTCCCCCACGGCTGACCAATGTCACCTACGTGACATACGGATACTTCAATACGATGGGGATACAACTGCTTCAGGGCAGGGATTTCAATGACGGAGACACCCCCGAATCTGAACCGATTGTCATTGTCAACAGGGCATTCGTTAAGGCTTACGTGGGAGATCAGAATCCGCTGAGCAAGCGGCTCATCGGTTTCGGTCCCGATCCTATCAGGATAGCCGGAGTGGTCGGAGACGTTCGTCACGACCAGGTTGCCATTGAAACCACACCGGTTATCTACGTTCCGGTACACCAGCATCCCGACAACAATTATCTCTCACTGGTCGCCCGCACATCTGGTCCACCTGAAGCGGCGGTAGACGCCGTAAGACAGAGAATCCGTTCGATCGATTCAAGCATCGCCATATACAGGATCACGACTCTTGACGAACTGGTCAGCAACTCGGTTGCCGAACCCAGGTTCACAACTTTCCTGCTGGGACTTTTTGCATTCATCGCACTGTTGCTTGCCACTGTCGGAATCTATGGATTGATCCGTTATTCGGTAAGCCAGCGCATTCAGGAAATCGGTATACGCACCGCTCTCGGCGCTCAAAGAACGGACATCATAAGGATGGTGTTGAAGCAGGGTTTAACACTCACACTCTACGGTGTTGTGATCGGTTTGATAGTGGCGATAGGCATGTCGCGACTGCTTGCCAACCAGCTTTTCGATGTAAGTGCAACTGACCCTGTTACACTTTTCGGTGTGGCCATTCTGCTTGTCGGGATTGCATGGACAGCCTGTTACCTTCCGGCCCGCCGTGCTGCCAGAGTGGATCCGGTAATCGCACTTCGCGAGGAGTGATGTCTGTTCAGCGAATGACTCTCTCTATCTCTTCCACCAGTTTGGAAAGAGAAAACGGCTTGCGGATATAGGCGTTCGCACCTGCCTCAATCAGGTTCTGTGCTTTGGTGTTATCGGAATACCCCGATGCGATTATCACGGGCAGATCGGGTACCCGTTCACGCAGAGCCATAAAAAGCTCCTCCCCGTCCATTTCAGGCATAATCAAATCGATGACGGCTACACCTACTGCACCGTCAACGGCGTCGAATTCCCTTATTGCTTCTCTTCCACCTGGTGAAGTAATACATCGATAACCCAGATCACCGAGTCCTTCGGAAAAAATCGAAAGAACTTCTTCTTTGTCGTCCACCAGTAATACAACAATGTCCTTCGTCAAAGAGCGTGGAAGGTCCTCTCCGTCATCCTGCGGTTTTTGTTCGATGTCAACTTCACTGACAGGCAGGTAGATTTTCACCGAAGTGCAGTCCCCATGATCGGAATCGATGAAAACGGCACCCCCATGGTTCTTTACTATCCCATAGGCGGTGGATAGTCCGAGGCCAATCCCGGATCCGGATTCCTTGGTCGTGAAAAAAGGTTCGAAAACCCTCTCTATTGTTTTCTCATCCATTCCGCAGCCGTCATCTTTCACTTCGACTTTCACTATCTTCCCGGCATTTGAATCCATCAGGGCAGAAACGGTCGGATCACTATCGACTAATTCTACATCTACAACCACATGCCCCCCTTCGGGCATTACCGCATCCCTGGAATTCAACAACAGATTCAACACAACCTGACGGAGCTGGCTCTCGTCCCCGTTTACTATTACAGATCCTTCACAGGTTTCTATATCTATCCTTACTTTTGGATCCATCGTTTCTCTCAGAATTACCACAACTTCACCAACAATCCGATTGATGTTCAAAGGTTTAACTTTGATTGTGCCTTTACGGGCAAATCCAAGAAGCTGCTCGGTCAACTCGGAACCTCTGACAGCACTCAACCGGATCTGTTCGATTTTTGACCTGTGCTTCTCATCGATATCATCATGACGAAGCAGCAGTTCGGAATAACCGAGAACAATTCCGAGCAGATTGTTGAAATTGTGTGCAATCCCGCCGGCAAGGGTTCCTATGGAATCGAGTCGCTGAAGCTGCTGGACCTGCCTGGTGCGTGACCTGACACGTTCCTCCAGGCTGATGTTGATCATTCTCAGTTCATCATACGATTTCATCAGGGCTGTCTGCATCTGGTCGAAAGAGCGGTAAAGAACTCCGATTTCATCCTGCCCTCCCCCCTCCAGACGATGCCCCAGGTCACCAGCGGCTATGATTCTCGTCTGTTCTACCAGATCAGTTATGGGTCTGGTGATTCGCCTGCTCCATATGATGGTCAGGCTCCAACCAAGAAGGATCGCGACCAGCAGGCTGAATACAATAACCCAGCGAATACGGGAAATCATAATCAAAGGGCGGGTCATACTCACACCTGCATACAGGTACCCCCACACAGAGCTTTCCCTCGTCGGCCGGATTGGAATGATGAATATCCAGCCTTTCTCGGATCGCTGCCCCACTGATATCTTTTCCTGTCTGACCGTAAATTCCAAATGAGGTTCTTCAATCCAACGACTTTCTATCTCCTGGATATCACCCTCCTGAACGACCCTTCCCTCCAGCAGACTGCCACCTTCATCGAATACGGTAAGCCAGAGATAGTTTTCAGAGACAACCTGATGATCGAGGAATGTTCTGATACTGCTGGTGTTATAGGTGAGAAGTTCTGGCCTGATCAGGTCGACAAGAGTCTCAAGATGGCTCCGGGCATCATCTCTTGCAGCAGATACCAGTCGGTCGCTGACAAAAAAGTAGAGAAAAAGAAGCACCAGTAAAGCCAGACCAGCCGCTGTCCCGGCGATCAGTGCGTTGATCTTCCAGTGCAGGGGAAACTTGATGCTGCCGTTATCCTGCAGTTCGTTCTTCTTGTTTGAAGACATCACCTGTTCCACCAGATCAATTCACAAGGAATGTTCCCCAGGCCCATCGGTCCCAAAGACACATTCATCAATCCGTTTCTGATCGCATAAGCTGATGAGACATAGTCGAGAGGAATAATCGGCAGATCTTCCAGTATCCACTCCTCCGCCAGTGTCGCCAGCCGCAGTCGCTCGCTTTGATCTACTGACCAGAGCGCAAGTTCAATGATGGAATCTACCCGTGTATTCCTGTAGTTGAAATAGTTGCCCCATCCCTCCGAATGGAACAGATCATACAGGAATTGGGGAGTGCTGGGCAGGTCGGCCACCCAGGCCATGCTGAACAGCTGGGCTGAACGGTTTTCAATCCTCGAATCCCACTCCTCCCATGGAAGCGGGTAGTAATCCACCTGCAGGCCCAGTTGACGCCAGGCGTTAATGATTTTTATATCTTCGTCATACTCATAACCTGGTGCACCTACCACTATGTATTCAATAGCAGGACCGTTGAACAGCTCTGAAGGGGGAGGATACAATTCTTCCTTACTGAACAGATCAGGTCTCTCCCGGTAACCGGCGAGACCGGGTGGGATCAGACATGTTGCACGGCGGAAGAGAGGCCCTGTTTCCGCAAAGATGTCCGTCCAGTCGATCGACCTGGCCATAACCCACCTTACTTCCGGTCGTGACAGCACCGGATGGCTGTTGTTGATGCCCAGAAATTCCAGTGTCAATCCCTGTCGACGCTGCACCTCAACATCACTTCTCTCCTGGAATCTCTCCAGCTCCCATGCGGGCAAATCGATGATGTCTACTGATCCTGAGTCGAATGACTCGACCGATATCTCTTCATCCCACAACGGATCCAGAAAGACGATGAGTGAATCAAGATAAGGACGGCCGCCATGATAATCCTCAAACGCTACCATTTGCAGGTGTGTCGGAGTTTGACTCACCAGCCTGAAAGGACCAGCACCGTCCCCGGACCGCCCTACAATCTTGTATGGATCTGATGATAGGATCATCAGAAAATCGGGAACAGGTCTATCAGTGCGGAACTCAATTGAAGAATCCGGCAGAATACTTATGCCTCGCACACTATCCCTGCGACCACCCAGAAAGTCAGCTGCACCAGTGAGTTCCTGCAGCATCGCGTGCCCGACAGTGGGCTCAATAGAATCCTTTCTGATCAATCTCTGAAAAGATGAGACTACATCTTCAGCAGTAACCCGGTCGCCCGAATGAAAGCGGATGTTTTTTCTGAGATAAAATCTGAAACACCTGAAATTGTCTGATACATCCCACCTTTCGGCAAGCCCGGGTACGACATCGAGACTGACATTATATTCAACCAGACCTTCATGGATTTGATTGATCACGAATGACTCATGCGCACCTGAGATCTCGATTGGATCGAGGCTGCCCGGAGGGATGTTACCAATTCTCAGAGTGCCTCCAAACAATGGTTCAGGCAACACACTGAAACCGGGCTCTCGAGGATAGAGCAGGAATGCAAGTCCGGCCACGGTTACCCAGGCGATAAGAATGAGCAAGTATTTGACGTTGCGGCTGGACATTCCAATACGATTCAGATGACCTTGACTGCCAGAGCGGCAAGAAAGCCTATAAGTGTAGAGATCCCGACAATAGCCCCACCCTGCTCGAAAGCTTCAGGCAGCATGGTTTCGGCTATCATGGTGAGCATGGCTCCTGCCGCCAGTCCTTCGATACCGGCTATCCACAGAAATGCCGATCCTGTCGGATGTGCAGGAAATACAAGTGCACCGATTCCCGCTCCGATGCCGGTAAGAATGCAGAGGGATGACCACATCCAGAGAATCCTGCCGACAGCCATTCCTGAACGGCGCATTACTACCGAACTGGACATGGCCTCGGGCAGGTTGGCAAGAAACACCCCGACGATGAACGCACGGCTGACGCCGGCCGCACTGGCCGACAACATACCGATGATAAGTGATTCAGGAATTCCATCGAGCAGTATACCCATCCAGATGGCAAGGGCCGCACCCCTGGCTTTTGCAGCCTTTTTTGTCTCCTGGTCTATCTCCTCGTCGGTGACAGGCATCTGAAGGTGCTTCAGATATTTCAGAGATTTTTCCTTCCATTCGGATGCCCTGTAACCGGGCGATTTACTTTTCAGGTCCTCCGCTCTTCGTTCGAAAAGGGCCTGAGCTGCTTCACGAAGGGCTTCCGATTCCGAAAGCAGGCTATCGAAATCGTCGTGGTTGACTTTGTGTACTTCTGTCCGGGTGAGTGCCCTGGCCGTTGCATTACGCTCGGTGTTGCTTAACAGCGCCATTTCACCGAAGGTGTCGTTCTCCTCCAGAACTGTTATAACGGCTTCCCTGCCATTCTCGGTTCTGGATATTTCAACTTTGCCCGAGGAGATGAAAAAGAGGTTCGATCCGATTTCACCCTCTCTAAATATTATTTCACCCTGTTCAAAGAACTCCCGCTTCATATGGGGGATGAGTTTGACGATATCACCGGGCGGCAGCGACTGCAGAAGTTCAACTTCGCTGAGTTGATTTATTATCCGCTTGGCTGTCAGGATCTTGATGGACCTCAGGTACTTCTTGGTTGTCGTAAATTTCCGGAGGAATGCACCACGGTTATTCAGCATTATGTTCAGGAAATCGAATAATAATCCGCCGATTATCGCTGCCAGTATGGTAACCAGAATTATCGCTTTCCCATGTTCCTCCACATGGTACAGAGCTTTGGCAAAAAGTTCTATTGTCAGAGCGAAAAGAAGTGCCCCCGCTCCAAAAGCCATCAGGGCAGATGTGATCTTCTTACCCGGTTTAAAGGCCAGGCCGATCGATGCCCCAATCGGCAGAGAGACTGCACTGATAATTCCCCAGAAACAGGCAATCTGTATCAGACGGAATGAAATTTCCATGCCCCCTCCAGATTCAGAAGATTCGGTCCCGAGTATAGCGGCCTTCCAGATGAAGACCAAATGACAGTTACCGGCACTCATGCTCACAGGTTTCAGTTTTGTGAATGCATTCTTGTTACTATTCGATATGTATGATAGAAATTGACTGACCCGCCATGAACGATTCAGATCAGAAACAGATCCCTGTACGACACATACTGGTCTGGGCTGTCGTCACCCTGTTCAGTCTTATGGCCGTCTGGTTTACTGTCTCTGTTCTGGTTCCGGCCTGGCGCAATCCCGTCAAATTCTTTACAGCCCGCAGATCACAGATATTTGAGGCCAGAACCGACACATTATGGATCGAAAATGATCTTCTGCTTCGATCCTTGACGATTGAGGGCTGGACAAATCGTAACAGATCAGGCAGAAACGTTAAATTCAATGCTTATGTCTGTCGTCCTGCAGAGCAGGAAGGAGAGGTGCCCGCATTCATATTGCTCGGCGGTATCAGAACCGGGCGTGATGCCATTCGTCTTATCTCACAGCGTCCGGAGATAGCGGAGATGGGTATTTTCATTACACTTGACTATCCATGGGATGGCCCTAAAAAATTCAGAGGTCTGGAGATGGTGCCCTATATCCCGGGAATCCGCCAGGCCCTTTTCGATGGAGTTGAAGCGGTTCGTCTGGCAATCGATTACCTGGAATCCCAGGAAGGAGTTGACAGTAATCGCATAATCCTGCTGGGCGGATCGGTGGGCGCTTTCTATGTGGTCGACGCCGGTGCCATCGATCACCGACCGGCCGCTATCGTGGCATTCATGGGTGGAGGTGATCTCGGTCTGCTATTCGATCACAACCTCCGCCACAACGAGTACACTTCATCCAGATTTATCAGCTCGGTAGCAGGTAGATTTATTGCTCTTCTGTTGAGACCTCTCGAACCTGTTCGGCTGGCCGGCGAAATATCTCCCATCCCATTTATCCAGATAAGTGCCACCGAAGATGAGAGAATCCCGGAGGAGAGTGCACAGGCACTCTTCGATGCTTCAAAAGAACCTCATAAACTGGTCTGGATACCTGCAATTCATGTAATGCCCTATATGGATGACCTGATCGAACAGATGATGACGATTACCAGAGCAGAACTGATTGAACTGGGCTTGTTATATTGAAGCCTGACTGCAGGCTCTATACACTGGGTGCCGGTCGCGGGAGGCACCTGCAGCGAGGACATTTATGAGTGTTGAACTGGATGACGGTTCAAGAATAGGAATCATAGGCGGAGGCCCCGCTGGTTCGATGTTCGCCTATTTCCTGCTTACCTTTGCCGATCGCATGGACATGGAGCTGGATGTGGATATCTATGAACCGCGCGATTTCAGCCAGCTGGCTCCTGGTGGGTGCAACATGTGCGGGGGGATCGTATCCGAATCGCTAATTCAGTATCTGGCCACTGAAGGCATCAATATTCCAGGTGATGTTGTTCAGCGGGGGATCGATGCATACGAGCTCCATACAGAGGAGATGGATGCCAGAATCGAAACCCCCCTTCAGGAGATGCGGATCGCTGCGGTCCACCGGGGTGGTGGCCCGCGCGACACTAAAGAGGTCAAGTGGAGCAGTTTCGATGGATTCCTCCTTGAACTGGCCCGGGAGATGGGTGCCACGGTTGTTCCGAAACGCGTGACCGAAGTCAGGTGGAATGACGGAAGACCGCAGGTAATCTTCAAGGATGAGTCATTTACATATGACCTTCTCGTAGGTGCTGTCGGCGTCAACTCCTCAGGGTGGAAGCTCTTCGATCAACTCGGGTTCGGATACAAGAAACCTGAGACTGTCAAAACGTATATCACAGAATTGAATCTTGGATACGAAGCCATCTCAGAATTGTTCGGCAGCTCAATGCACGTCTTCCTGACCAACATTCCCAGGGTCGATTTCGCGGCGATAATCCCGAAGGGCGAATTCGCCACAGCCGCAATGCTGGGTGAAGACATCGATCAGGAGATGATCGACACCTTCTTCAACTGCAGGCCTGTCCGCAGCTGCTTTCCTGAGAACTGGGAGCCGTCACCCGGCGTCTGTCACTGCTCGCCAAAGATCAGCATGAAGGAAGTTCCCGTTCCCTATACAGACCGCGTCGTTCTGGTTGGAGATTGCGGTGCGAGCAGGTTGTACAAGGACGGTATAGGTGCAGCATACCGTACCGCCAAGGCAGCCGCTCTGACCGTAGTTTTCGAGGGTGTATCGAAGGAGGCGTTCAAGAAATATTTCATGCCGGCCTATAAGAGGATCACTTTCGACAACCGCATCGGACTACTGATATTTGCAGTGATCCACTTTATCCACAATGTGAATCCTCTGACCCGGGGCACTATGAAGATGGTTATTCAGGAACAGTCCCTGCCAGGTCGCAAGAGGCGCATGAGCATACTGATGTGGAACCTCTTTACGGGCAGTGCGCCATACCGCGAAGTATTGATACGAAGCCTCGATCCCCGCTTCTGGCTGAAGTTCCTCTGGTTCAGCTCAACATCACTGCTAGCTCCGAAGCAAATCGAAAGGTGAAACTGTTGGCTATTCGAAAAGGGGCATTAGGCAAAGAGTATGCAGACGAGGAGATTATCTGCCGACAGGGAGAACCTGGAGACTGCATGTATGTCATCCAGTCAGGTCATGTAGTGGTTCTTCGCGAAGAGAATGATATTGAAGTGGTTGTCGGGGAACTGGGCACTGGAGACGTAGTGGGTGAAATGTCCATTTTCGACAAGCAGCCCCGTTCTGCGACCGTCCGGTCGAAAGGCAGGTCACGGGTTCTGACGCTCGACAAGAGAGCATTCCTGCGCCGCGTGCACGAAGACCCTTCACTGGCCTACAAGATCATGCAGAAGATGTCGGGCACGATCCGCCGTCTCAACACAGAGCTGGAACAGCTGAAACGTACCCAGGAGTATTGAGAAAAAGTTGATATTGTCGATCTGATCCCGGTTGAAGTCTGCAAACAGTCCACCATCTTATCCCAGGTGAAGTGTCAGGCCCATTGACTCAGCGGTCTCCGCTGCGATCTGTATCTTCTCCAGGTCTGTCAACTTGTGACGATCGGTCATTACGTCACAGGAGCAGGATGCGATCTTGTCCAGCACCCTCTCATATATCCTGATGATCATCTCCAGTATGAATGCACAATCGGAATCGAGCTGCCCCTCAAGGACCTGCAGTCCTGCACGTCCATTTTTCCCAGACATCCAGGCCCTCTCAACAAGGTCTCGGACCAGCGATTGAAGACCCGGGCTGGAAGTTCCCGACTCGAGATCTGTAATAAGCGATTCTCTCGATACACCATGAGTATCCATGTCTTCACCTGTCAGGTAGAACAATCCTCTCTCACCTGATGAGATATCGCATGCGAGATCGCGCAGGATATGACCCAGATATGCGAAAAGTCCCAGGTCTCTTCCGCACTGGATCAGGTCAAACTCAGAAGGAAGATGATAGGCATTCCTCTCGCTCTGAAATGAGGCTGTAATCAGGTACAGATAGATGGTAGTCGGAGCAACGGAGGCACCTTCGGTGTATTCCACAAACTCTGCGAAGGTGCCGAAGTCGCGATCTTCAAGATCCCATCTCATCGCCTCGAAAAAATTGTCCCACAGGGCTGCCGGGACAGGAAAGAGTGCTGAGGCTTCCGTAAAAGTGGCAATGATTTTTTCTATCCGGGGGTGACCGATCTTCTCCAGATCGTGCTCGTCAGGCCTGGCTCCTGAAAGGCAGGATGATACACAACGGTGCCAGGCTTCCAGGATTTCATGCTCTCGCACCAGCTCCTCATCTGATACATCATCACCAGCGAGGATCTCATCTATACGATCATCCACAATCCTCATAACGGCATACACAGCACAGAAGGATTTATATCTGTCCGGATCGACAAAAAAACAGCTTGTACGATAAAGATTGTTCAGATCTTTCGCGGCGATCTCCTCGGCGATTGCATATAGTCCGCTCAGGGATCCAGGCCCCCAGGCCTGCTTAATCTGTTTTTCCGGTGTTATGGCTGAGTGCATCGCGCTCAAATCCAGTTAAACTCCTTTTATTATCTTGAGCAGTCCTGTCGCGGCCAACAGACAACCTGCCGCCAGCAGAACCGTTGAACCTCCCGAGATCCAGCTTCCGGCCACCAGTACCAATCCCGCAGCCACCCAAATTGCAGCTTCCATCCAGGCAACCGGCTGACGACCAGCCATATCCTCGTTGCCCAGTGCAGTTTCAAAAAGTCCCTGAACTGCCGGCCGGTCATGGAACAGTCAGTTTTACTCCTGTCTCGGTTCTTCCTCCGGTGCAGGTTCTTCCGCCTCAGGTACCGGTTCAACAACTTCTTCTTCCGGCTCCGACTCGGGAACTGCTTCAGCCACTTCGGGTTCTGCAGTTACAGGCTCGGTTTGCGGCTCGGGCTCCGGTGCAGGAGTTGCTTCCATCACTTCGGGCTCTGGCTCCTCGACCGCAGGTTCGATTTCCACTACAGCGGCAGGTTCAGCTGCCTCGGTTACCGGTACAGCTGGTTCGGCTGTTTCAGCCACCGGTTCAGGGGCAGGCTCGACCTTGTCTTTCAAGGTCTTGAACTTGAAAATCGAATATATCGGAGAGTACCCGAAAAGACCTGTCAGCAGCGGCACAAATCCCAAGATCTTCAGGATTGTTCCCAGAGTTCCAGTCACCACACCACCCCAACCCAGATAAAGGATAATCGCACCGATGGTAACCCTGATTACCCTGTCCCAGACTGCTTCATTACAAATAGCCATAGTACCTCCTTGATTCAGTTATGGAGTATCAGGCAAACATACCGAGTGTACCAATGACTGGCACCGGTGGCAAACAGACCGTTGTTTGCAGTAGAATGTGCCGCGGTGACATCTGGAATCATCTGCCGATCGAGGACCGGTTCGATCAGGGAAACTTCTTTGAACTGGAAAGCGATGCAGAAAGAGTTGAACCGGGAGTTAATGAAGACGGGATATGAATTCGATGCATCGGCGCCCGGATGCGGACGTAATTGCGAAATGGTGCACTTAAATATCGGAAGGAATTCAGAAATGAAGAGAATAGCAGCTTCACTTTTGTTGCTGGTCCTGATCACCGGCCCGGTCCCGGGACAGAGCAGTCAGGGCCTCAAGGTGTTCATATCGGTCGACATGGAGGGAATCACGGGTGTTGTGAACCGGGACGATACGAGCAGGACCGGGAAGGACTACGACTATTTCAGAAGGATCATGACCCTGGAGACCAACGCCGCCATAGAGGGTGCACTGGCCGCAGGCGCAACCAATATCATCGTTCGCGATTCGCACGGGTCAGCCCGCAACATCCTGCCGGATCTGCTCGACAGGAATGCCAGGCTGCTGCGGGACTGGTCGGGCGGCCCGATGTCCATGATGGAAAGTATCGACGAGTCCTTTGACGCCGTGATTTTCATAGGATATCACGCCAAAGCCGGCACCCCCGATGCCCTGCTCGAGCACACGATGACCGGCAATGTGACGGACATATCGATCAATGGGTTATCGCTGCCCGAGGCAGGCGTGAATGCCCTGATCGCGGGTCTTTATGAAGTACCTGTCGCATTCGCTGCCGGTGATAAAGCACTCTGCGGACAGGTAAAAGAACTGTTAGGAACAGTGGAAACCGTTGCCGTGAAAGAAGGGATCGGTGCAGCGGCGCTTAACCTGCATCCCGAGGTTTCCCGTGAGAAGATCCGGGAGGGCGTAACACGGGCACTGCGCGGTCTGGACAGCTTGAAGCCATACAAATTACGGGCACCTTACACGATGGTCCTGAAACTGAAGGATGAAACGACTGTATACACGGGAGCCCTCTTCCCCGGTGCGGAGCGAACCGGAGACTGGGAGATCACCTTCAGAAGTGACGATCTGATGGAAGTGATACTTGCTTTCTACAACATGCGGTAAGACTTTCATCTACACTATGAAGAACTCTGAGAATCCGCTTCAACTGATCCCCGATCCGCAGAGGGAGTACGGCTCCTGGATTCTGGGCGAAGAACTTCTCCACGGTCGAGTCGAGGAGGTTCTGAATCCTTTCGAGGGTGAACCGCTCGGCCGGATTCTTGTAGGTGGAACAGAAGTCGGCGAAGCCGCCGTCGAAACCGCCGGGCGGGCATTCCCCATCTGGAGCAGTCTCTCCTGCTCCGACCGGGGCCGTTACCTGGCACGGTTCGCCAGGCTTATAGAGCAGTATCAGAACACCCTTTCGAAACTGATTGTCTCGGAGCAGGGAAAACCGGTCACCGAAGCCCTGTTTGTGGAGCTTTTCGCAGCCGCCGATTCCTGGAAGCACCTGGCCCGCAACACCGAAACCATACTCGCATCGGAGAAGACCACCTTCCACAACCCGATGCTGGCAGGACGGAAGGGGGAGATCCGGTTCGAGGCCGCCGGTCCCACACTGATCATAACTCCGTGGAATTTTCCCTTCCTGATCCCTGCCCTGGAAATAGCACAGGCTCTGGCCGTCGGAAACACGGTAGTACTGAAACCGAGCCTGACTACTCCCTTCACCGCGCTGGCGATCCAGAAACTGGCCGAGGATGCCGGAATTCCGCCGGGTGTCGTGAATACCGCCCTGATAACCGATGAAGCAGCCGTGTCAATGGTACAGCACCCTGGTATCGCCCGAATAAGCTTTACCGGAGGCGAACAGAGCGGCCATAAAGTCATGAGGGCGGCGGCCGACGCTCTGAAATCGGCCACACTTGCATTGAGAGGTAAAGACGCAGCAATCGTGGCAGCCGACTGCAACCTGGAACGGACTGCTGCCGGGATTGCGTGGTGGGGATTGTCGAACGCCGGACAGATCCGCATCGGTATCGAACGGATTTACGTCGTCCGGTCCATAGCAGAGAAGTTCATCCAACAGCTTGCCGCGGTATGCAGGTCGCTCAGAATGGGCGATCCGAACCACCCTCAGGTGGATATCGGCCCGATGACAATGGCAAGCCTGCGTGACTCCGTGCATGAGCAGGTCGTTGATGCGGTTGCCCGGGGCGCTGAGATCCTTTGCGGTGCTGTCATCCCCGAAGGCAAAAGCACTTTCTACCCCCCCACCCTGCTGACAGGAACCAATCACGATATGCATGTCATGAGGGATGTCACATTCGGGCCGGTGCTGCCGGTAATGGCAGTCGATTCCCTGGAGGAGGCCGTCGATCTGGCGAACGATTCCAGGTATGGTCTTGCTGCCAGCGTATGGACCGAGGACAGGCACAAGGCGGAATGGATGGCAAGTCGTCTGAAGGTAGGGATGGTTGGTATAAACGACCACGCCTCAGGATATGTGGAACCCTCCGCCTGTTTCGGTGGAGAGGGTTTCAGCGGTGTGGGCCGGAGTCACGGAAGGCACGGCCTGGCATCTCTGACCCGGATAAAACATGTGAGCTGTGAATACAGGGCTCCTTTCGCAGCCTGGTGGTTCCCATATACCCACGAGCTGAAGAATTTCCTGAGTACTGCCCTGACCACCATTCACCGGCAGGGCTTCATACGCAAGCTGACCCAGCTGCGCAGGCTCATCACCATGCGGCACTTCCGCCGCTCCACCCGGTTCGGGGTTCTTATCCGCCGCTGGCGCAGTCTTTTCTAGACTGAAGTTCCCCTGTCCACCCGAATAATTCCATCTGACCAATAACATCGTTTTCAGTCCCATAAAGCAGATCAAAACTCGACGCTCCGCAGGGAGATCTTTCGACTACTGTTTATGAAGGTAAATAAGTGTTTGAAACAGAAAAGGCAGAATACGTGTAAATCGTTACGGTTCAAAAGTGTTTATGCTCAGTCCAGGTTCTCCAGGTCTGCCAGATCCTGATGACGGCCGGTGGCTTCTTTATTCTGCTTTAGATGTGGAAGGTCAATAAACGGAACCAGAACATCGTCGATCACAGCCTCCACCCTGGAGGCATAGCATTCATCGAAGATCACACCCTCCATCGATGTGATCAGATCAATGCGGACCGGCGGATATCCCAGCTGAATTACGCTGTCGGGTTCTTGAAGATCTGTGGAATCCAGGTCCAGATCCTTGAATCCGAACCGTTGGAGTGAAGCAATGATACGTTCGGCGTTCTCCGAACTCATATCGATCCAGACATCCAGATCTTTGGTGTACCGGGGATAACCATGAAACGCGACGGCATAGCCCCCCACCACGAGGTACCGTACCTCGCTACCGTTCAGTGATCGAATAAACTCTTTGAAGTCTTGGTTCAGCATGGTATTTCCACCGGTGGAATTCCCGCCGGATTTCCTCCAGAGCACCAAGACGCTCGGTATAGGGACGGGAACGCCAATAGGAGGCGTCGGATGGTTCCTCTTTGAGGTGATACTTCCTGCAGACATTTTCGATAGCCAGAGGTGTACCTCCATCAATTCAGGACAAATCAGCAGTACGTATATAATATACCAAGAATCGACATCGAAATCGCAGCGAAAGTGATGAATTACATGCCGTCATGTGCGGGTTCGACTCCCACCCTCCGGCACCAGTGTTTATGCATCTTCAGATTGAATCATTGGTCCTTTTCCGGCAGAATAAAACAAGTTGAGAATCGGGTTCTGAAATTAGAAATCGGAGGGCATCTATGCGAAGAATTGTGAGATCGTTTTTAATCATCTGCACAGGGACGGTTCTATTCGCTTTTGCTCCAGTGCAGATACCCGCTGTCGATTGGGATATGATCGCGAAAATCCGGGAGGAAGGTTTTCAGCGCTCCCAGGTAATGGATATAGCCGGGTATATGAGCGATGTATTAGGCGCCCGTCTGACACTTTCCCAGGACATGAAGTCTGCCCAGACCTGGGTCAAAGATAAAATGGAGGAGATCGGGCTTGTTAATACCGTTATCGAACCGTTTATGGAATACGGTGTCACCTGGGACAACGAATATTTTTCGCTCCATATGCTGGAGCCCGATTATCAGCCTCTGGTTGGATTTCCATTGGCCCATACACCCGGCACTCCGGGAAAAATTACCTGCCCTGCCGTGATATCCGAGATCAGGACCAGGCAGGACCTTGATGAATTCCGGGGCAGGCTCAAGGGAACTGTGGTATTAACCCCCCCACCAGCCGTAATCGATCTCGAGGCTCTGGCCCGTGCCACTCCCCGACGCACACCTGAAGAATTGAAACTGATGGAAGAGGATGTGATCCCCAATCCCCGCCGCGGTGGAGGAAATCCCGTAGTACCAAATCCCGATATTCTCAGTGCGGGGGAAAAGATCGCGTTTTACAAAGCAGAAGGTGTGCTTGCGCTTTTGGAATGCCGAAGTGGTCGGCTGGGTGCTGTCCGCGGATTTGCCCGGCCCGGGACCAAACAGGACGGATGGTCACGCGAAGCCAGCCTGAATTCGCTGCCTATCATCGCTGTGACTCCTGAACATTACAACCGGATGTATAGGATCTGCGAGCGAGGGATTCCGGTAAAAATCGAACTTGAGGTGCGTAACCGTCTCGGGGAACAGGTCGAGATGGCCTGTAATGTTATCGGTGAGATTCCCGGCACAGACCTTAACGATGAGATTGTGATGATCGGTGCCCATTTCGACACGTGGCATGCCAGTCCCAATTCCAGCGACAACACATCCGGATGTGCCGTCGCACTGGAAGCTGCCCGTATCCTCAAAGCTGTCGGTGTGCGTCCCCGCCGAACCATACGAATAGCCCTGTGGGCCGGAGAGGAACAAGGGATTCACGGATCCCGGGAATACGTTTACAAACACTTCGGCAATCCAAAAAACCCGGAGATCGGGATCAAGCCCGAATACGAGAAGTTCTCGGTCTATTTCAACCAGGATTACGGGGCAGGCGCCTTTCGCGGGATTCAATTACAAGGAAACGAATATGCACGACGCATTTTCAGTGCCTGGATGGAACCCCTGAAGGACCTTGGATTTACGGCTATCTCGATCCAGAGCGTGGGCAGCACAGACCATGTGTCTTTCGATGCAGTGGGACTGCCAGGTTTTCAATTCATTCAAGATCGTATTCCTGGCACGGGCGGGCATACAAATCTCGATTTTCTCGACACTCTACAGGAAGACGATTTGATGAAAAACGCCGTTATCATGGCAGTATTTGCCTACAATGCGGCAATGAGCGATGAGCGGATTCCAAGGAAAATTGTGCCTTAATAAAATCACATCAGGTGTAATCAGACAGGGTTGTCTCTACGGTGAAATCACCCGGACGGCCTCTATCTGGACGCCGAACCGGGAATCATCACGCCGTCTTTCTCCCAACTTTTCCGCTTCTCGAGTATCCCCGGTGAATACCGCAATTGCCCAGCGCACATCTATATTGCTTCCAGATCGCTCCTTCAGTTCTTCTATCAACCGTGCGGCTTCCTCCGTTTTCCCGGAATCCCTGAGTGCCAGGAGTCCGAAAAGGTGATGAGTGCCTCCAGAGGTCCTGTTGCGCAGGGTGTAATCAACAGCCCGCTGCAGGGCCTCTCTGGCCCGTCCCCGGTTGCCCGCCCTGCCTAAGGCCACCCACTCCAGATAATCCTGCATTCTGAAATCGGCCTCGTACGGTTCTCCTGTACCCAGGTGTTCGGGATACTCTTTCGATCCCTCTAGATATTGAACGGCTGTCCGATACTCCCTTTCTTCCATCGCTTCGATTGCGAGGTGCACCTGGGAACGCATGAACAGGTTGTGAGCTTCCCATCCTCCTTCGTAGGGAAGCACCTTCAGCCCCTGGAGAATAGAGAGGCATTCGGCAAATCTGCCCGCGTCGAACAGGGAACCCGCGTGGTCCATCGATATCTCCAGGCGGTCGGGAAACCTCTGTGCCGCCTTCTCAGCCATATCCAAAGCCTCTTCTGGTCTGGCGAGCCGTCGGTACTCGGAGATCAGGTAGTGCCAGCTCCTCCAGTCGGAATCATCAATCTCGAGCGCACGGCTGAAATGTGATACTGCCTCATCTCTCATCAGACGACCGAGCATCAGGTGGAAGGGGACGAAATCGGGATCACCACAGCTCCTGAACTGAACGGTTGCTTCATCTATCCGACCCTTCCCCTGATAGATGAGACCCAGGTAGTATGCAGCCTTCCAGTCCGATTCATTTCGAAGCTTCGCCCACTTCAGTACTGGAATAGTCTCCTCCCGGAAAGGGAATACCAGTTCCGGACTGAGAGCCCCGGCTTTCTGCAGAAATTCCTCACTCTCTTCACTTGAATCCCCGGACAGAAGATATGCCAGCCAGTAAAAGACCGTGGGATATTCGGGCGAGTGCCTTAAGACCGACACAGCCTCCTCAACCAGCCCCAGATGGTGGTATGAGATAGCTATTTCCAGGAAGTGTTCATAGGGAAGCTCACTTCTGATCATAGATGTGAAACGATCGAGGTTATCCTGTTTCGGGTCGAGCATGTACTTCTCGAACCTGGCCAGATGATTCAAAGGGTCTATATCGAGCAGTTCATCCAGGATCATCTCCGCCCTGTCGGGATTGCCAAGCTTCCGATGGACAATTGCCAGCACTTCCCGGGCTCTGATATTCCAGGAATTGAAATCGAGGGATCGCTCAGCATATGTGAGCGCAAGCGACAGATCACCTTCCAGGACACAGATCTCCGCAAGCTGGCAGTATGCATTGGAACGGAACTTCAGGGATCGGGCCGCCCAGCCCAGGGTCTCCTTCGCATCCACCAGTAGTCCGAGATTCCTGGCCGCGACGCCATAGATATAGTTCGCGTCCGCGTCGTACATCACAATCTCGAGTGCCCTGGAAGCATACTCGAGCGCCTTACCATACTCGGCCCTCCTGCAGTGGAGTTCCGCTATCCGGACAAGGGCACGGACATGCAGTGGCTCTTCCTTAAGGCAGGCGAGGTATTTCTCCATCGCCTTGTCATACTGCCGTTGTTTTTCATGAAACTCTCCAGCCAGATAGAGCCCCTCGGCTGTGCTCTCGTCGGGCAGGTGAAAATCGATAGGGCGGTTCAGCCGAGTCGCTGAGGGATCCGAGTTGTACCTGAGCTTTCCCTCGATCTCGACCTGGATGAATCCTTCCACTCCACCTGTTTCTATCTCTCTGCTGAAAACCTCCATCGGACCCATCTCGAGGTGTTCGCGGTGGACTTCCTTCCCGTTGACAGAGACAACCAGATCGTCATCCAGAGCCTGCAATGAGCACATCCTCAGGATGATCTTCCCGTCCTCGTACTCCACATTCAGGGCGCCGTACGGAGAAGCCTTTACCAGCCCACCGGTTTGTTTGAACGGGAAGAGCATTTCGGTCCAGACATCACTTGAGTATGGTGCGAAGAACTCATGGTCCGACTGAGAGAAGAGACGTCCTGCCTGAGGCTCGCTGTACTGGCCATCAGTATCGGTGAGAAGGTCCTCCCAGACAGCACCCTGACGCGAAAGTGCCCAGATCCACATTTTCTTGCCGGGCATATCATCGTAGAGGGCCCAGTGACCGAATCCGAAATCTGTATCGTGCCAGTATCCGCCGTAGAAATCTTCATATTCACCCAGCACGAAGTGCGACTTGCTGCCTCCGAAGGAGTTGTTCCGGTACCAGGAGAGATCCCGTCCTGCTGCATCCACCGGCCATGAACCCGGCGTGGTGGAGTAACCGTGCGGCACCACCATGCTTCCGGGGTAGAAGTACTGGAGATCCTCACCGGCCCGAACGGCATTGTTCGTCCAGACGTAGTACGACTGGTGCAGGGGCGAGGGATTCATCCACAGGGATTTGAGCTCGAAGATCGCCTTCTCTGCCGGCAGCCTGATCTCGACGCTCCAGCGTGTCCGGGAGGGCAGATCGAGTGTTCCGACGAAACAGCTCACACTGCCGTCAGAGTTCTCTCTAAGGAAATAATCAGTTGATGACGCTGTCGACGGGGCATGCCCTACCAGCCCGAAATTGAACTCACTGCCCCCTGAGGTCCATGGTCCCCGCATGGAGATCTGGCGGAATTTCAATACTTCGTTCAGGTATACAAATTCCTCGCCCGTGGATTTCTCGATCGCACCGTAGATCTTCCCTCCGACCTCCGGGAGCACCAGGACCCGGATGAAATCATTCTCCAGCCTGACAACCTTCCACTCCTGCGGGATTCCATCATGACTGTACCCGTTGAACGCGAAGTAAGGATAGATGGCAGGGTTCCGAACCAGGATGGGTACCGGGTCGGGATCCGAGAACGGGTAGGTGGTAATCGTCCGCGTTTCCTCTTCGATGACCGCCTGCTGTCCATAAAGAGGAGTTACTGTCGCCAGGATTGTGATTGCCGAAAGTGACAGGAGTCGGATCTTCATCGTGATCGCACAGATCCGTGATATCTCGCGGCTATGTAGAGGTAACCATCTTCGTCAAAGATGGCGACATCCTTTATATCGTATCCTTCAGAGCCTTCCAGGCCGTCCTCCTCCGGATCATCGAAGGTGCTGGTGAACTCGCGCTCCAACGTGTCGGTGGTAAGGAGCCTGACCGTGTAGAGACCCGGATCCCGATAAACATGTGTCGGCGCTTTTTCCCTGCTGTCCTCGGAGCCGTCTCCGTCCAGGTCCCATCGATAAGAAGTGATACCGATCGACCGATTCGCATTTTCTGCTGTCAGGCTGAGCTCGAGAGGAGCTCTGCCGGCCCTCCGATCCGGCACGATCGTGACGGGGGATAGATCCATTACCAGCCAGGAGGAGGAATCCCCCTCATGCAGTACAGCACCTGACTGATCTGTGACCTCCCCTTCCAGTTCTCCAGGTGAATATTGAATCATGACGGTGGCCGGATCCCCGGAAACCGGGGTCCTCATCAGGAAGAAATCAACTCCCGTACTGACACCGGGACGTACCTCCAGTTGTTTCTTCTCACTGATGAAACCTTCCCCCGAAGCCTCGGCAGTACAAATCCGGCTTTCCCCTAAATCCACGCTGAACCGGTACCAGCCCGTCCCGTCCACCGATACCTTTTCGATGAGGGTGTCACCGGCTGACAGGGAAACCGTGGCCCCGGGTATCGGAAAACCGCGTTCATCCAGTACCAGCCCCCTCACAACACCGCTCGCTTCAATGACAGAAGCCGCCTGGGATCCTGCCGGTCCCATCAGACAGATAAAGAACAGCCACATATAACGGTACTTCTGCGTATGTATCTCCATGTGCAAAACCATAGCACCGGCACCCCGGCTTGACCACGATAGAGATACCCCGGAGATCTCCCGGACCCGATCCACTACCGCTGCGCGGTGTGCGGGTTCGACTCCCGCCCCCGGCACCAGGTATTTAAACTTGTGCATGGTGTCGACTGGGAATCTCTCCGAAACACTCTTCATACAGGTCTTCTACGAAGTTGGCCTCCTCATCAGTCAAGGCTGCGAACTCCTTTGACTTCGCTCGCTTTGAGAGACCCCCCTCTCCCTGATGCAGGAAATGGTGAAGTAGTTCTATTGTTTGAGCCGGCATATCGGCGATTTCCTGAACTCTGTCAGCAAACGTGTCATAAGCCTCCAGATAACGCACTTCATACGGCAGATCATGACGTACAGTCAGCTCCACACATCGATAGAGGAACTCGGCATGTGCAGTCATATCAAGGTATCGGTAGTAGTCGCCTGTTTCATTCAATACCTCAACATTATGGCCTGGAGTGGGCTTCCACTCGATAAAGGACAGGAGCGGTCGGGAAAAGGACTCTAACACCGATCTGTATTCATTGATAATGCGCAGGATCACGGCGCTGACCGGAAAGACTACTCCCGGAGGATTATATCCGGCATGCGCAAGCGCATGATGGATCAACCATCGGTGGACACGTCCATTGCCATCTTCGAAAGGATGAATATACACGAATCCGAATGCAATAACGGCCGCCGCTATAACCGGATCCATACCATCAGGCAAGACACGTTCGCCATAGGAAACAATACCCTCAACGAGATCATTCAGATCCTCTGCCCGGGCACTGATATGCGATGGGATTGGATCCCGGGTTGTACGATCACGTGAGCCAACAAATCCACCTTCCCGGCGCAAGCCGAGCTGCAGGAACCGGTCATCGCCGATGACGATACGCTGCAGTTCTTCGAGTTCAGCTACACTGAGCGATCGCGAACCCGCTTCGCCGATTACCTGCCCCCAGCGTGCTGCCCGTTGGGCCGAGGGGCGCTCACCTTCGATACGGAAGGAAGCCTTGCTGTCGTCCAGAAGCAGAAAGGCCGCTGCTCTGGCAATAACATCCGGATATGTACGATCAACGATTTCTCGCGCCAGATGATCCAGACCCATTGCGCGGTATTGGTCAAGTACCTGCGTACGTCGGACCATCGGGCAGAATGCCCGTGTGCCAGGCAGATTATCGATTACCTTGTGACGCGATGAAGACTTCCCGTTTGCCAATGCGAATTGTTGGACCGGATTCACAACCCTGATTGCCCGAACTTTACCGGGATCATCAATGTCGAGTTCACTATCGGTCAACCATTCGTAGAGATACCAGATTCGACGAGCATATCCACCAGTCGGCTTCCGTCGGATAACGTCTGCTATATCTGTTCCAGGCACAACGTAGAAGAGAGCCGCCAGTACGGACAGATCCACCCCCTCCCATTTGAGAGCGAATTCGAGTTGACCGCCGAGGGTGCTCTCCGGCGCGTGTCTTGGTGTCAGCAGCTGCCATTCTTCCGTTGAACTCGGGCGATGTCGTTCAGCAATCGCGGTCAATCTCGATGGAAGGGGCAGTTTCAAGCCGTACTCTGCGATCAAGGCAGCATACCCTGCTGGAGTTGCCGGCTCTGGGAGCCTGCGGCTGTGAAAAACTCTCACTGACTTTGAATTATGATCACTCATAGACGAATCCTTGTATTTATGTTCACTCAATCCGTAGAATCTAAATTGTATAAAAATTCTTGAAAAACGTGTGAATAATGTTCACCATGTACAAAATATAATCACTTATAAGACAAAATCATGAATAATATTCACCAAGGAGCCTGTCGGAGAAACCGACGATAGCGAGGGTTATGCTGGCGCTGGATAGCAAGGCGGTCGAGCGGAAAGCCCGGAGACGTAGCCACTGCGCTACGTCGAGGACATTCTGCGAAGACCAACGCAGCCAGCCGGATGCCAGCGTTAGCCGCAGCCGGAGTGTTTCTCCGACA
>VAOY01001659.1_pt1 | contig 36553 bp, 30 predicted proteins | sample 3393881 | NCBI WGS metagenome assembly VAOY01 (sample SAMN08290430, study PRJNA428436) | hydrothermal vent metagenome | isolation source: Deep-sea hydrothermal vent chimney | place: Indian Ocean: Southwest Indian Ridge
CCGGGAAGCAGAAACTGGTGGACACAGCGGGAAGGGTGGAACGATTCCGCAGGCGTTATGCCAAGGCTGATGCATCCCTGAAAGGGAAGGATAAGAAGGCCGGTAAATGACGCCCGGTTCCGGGCAATAATGTTTAGTGCCCTGTCACGCAACAATCGTGGCATGACACTGTTAAGGTGCGGGCATGCTGTTTATGAATCTGACAGAAGCCAGGAAAAGGTTGGAGGAGCTGTATGCTCTGCTTTCCGATCCGAAGGTAATCTCAGATTCGAATCGCTTCAAGTCGCTGGCCAGAGAGAACAATCTGGTCGAAAAGATCGTCGGGGAATGGACACAGCTGGAAGAAATAACGACTGCAATCGAGGAAGCCCTCGAAATCGTCGACGAGGGTGACGATGCGGAACTGATAGATCTGGCAAAAGCGGAGATAGACGAGAAGGAAGAACTCAGGGAACAGCTGCAGCGCAGTCTCAACAACCTGCTGATTCCGAGTGATCCCGACGATTCCAGAAACACGATTATGGAGATCCGTGCCGGCTCCGGTGGCGAGGAAGCTTCTCTCTTCGCAGCCGATCTCTTTCGCATGTATTCAAAATATTCCGAAAAAGAGGGCTGGAAGGTAGAGGTGATGAGCAACAGCCCTTCCGATCTCGGAGGCTTCAAAGAGGTCATCTTCCTGATCACCGGAGAGGACGTTTACGGCAAGCTCCGGTACGAGAGCGGCGTGCACAGGGTTCAGAGAGTACCCGAAACAGAGACACAGGGGCGGCTGCATACCTCGGCTGCCTCAGTCGTCGTATTGCCGGAGGCAGAGGAGGTGGATGTCGCCCTTGATCCTGAGGAACTTCGTATAGACGTCTTCCGCTCATCCGGGCCGGGCGGCCAGAGCGTCAACACAACCGATTCGGCGGTTCGGATAACTCATATTCCCACCGGGCTGGTAGTCAGTTGTCAGGATGAGAAGAGCCAGCACAAGAACAAAGCGAAAGCGTTGAAAATACTCCGTTCGCGTCTGCTCGAGAGAGCACGTGAAGAACAGGCCGCCGAAGAGGCTGCTGAGAGACGGAATATGGTCGCCGGCGGGGATCGTTCGGCCAAGATCAGGACATACAATTTCCCCCAGAACAGGGTGACCGATCACCGCATCAAGCTGACCCTCTACAATCTGCAGGAGATAGTAGACGGGGATCTGGGAAAGGTGATCGATGCTGTAAGGCTGGCAGCTCGGGGCAGTGAAGAGCTGGCAGGTGAACGGAGTACTGAATGACGGCCGTTGTATCAACAGCTCTACGATATCGGCTGGAGGAAGTAGCTGAGCGACTCGCCGAGGCCGGGATGGAAGCGCCCCAGACCGAAGCAGAAGGGTTGGTAAGCGCTACACTGGATATAAAGCAGAGACATGCCCTCTACGGAGAAGATCGGGACCTCAGCCTCGAAGAAATCGAAAAGCTTGAGAGTATCGTCCAGAGACGTCTCGAAGGAGAGCCCTTACAGTACATCACAGGCGAAGCCGCCTTTCGACTCCTGACACTGAAGGTGGACCGGCGGGCTCTGATCCCCCGCCCAGAAACCGAAGGCCTTGTCGAGGTTGTACTGCAGTTAATGGGATCGAACCAGCAGGCCATCGTCCTCGATGCCGGAACCGGATGCGGGCCGATAGCGCTTTCACTGGCAATAGAATGTCCCGCCTGGACGGTGCTGGCCGCCGATGCCAGTCCGGCCGCACTCGAACTGGCTCAGGAGAACGCCGATCGCTACGATATCAGGAACATCCAGTGGTTCGAGGCCGATGTGACCAGGCTCGATTTCTGGCGCAACATGCCGCCCCTCGATCTCCTCATCAGCAATCCGCCATATGTAAAAGAGCAGGAGTGGGAAGAGCTGGCACCGGAGATAAGAGAGCATGAACCACGTGCAGCTCTGGTTGCCGGAGAGGAGGGGCTCGATGTAATACGCTCTCTCTTCGACGGAGCTTCGATGCGCATCAAACCGGGCGGGCTTCTGGCCATGGAGATCGGCGAGAATCAGGGCGATCCGATTATGTCACTGGCACGCTCCGCAGGGCTTTCTGACATAAGAGTTGCACCAGATCTGTCGGGCAGGCCGAGATACCTGATAGCCAGGCAACCCCTGGGATTGGGCTGATGGACTTATACAGGATAAGGGGGGGGAGCAGACTCGACGGCGAGGTTGAAGTCCGCGGGGCAAAAAACTCTGCACTGCCCGTTCTGATAGCAGCCCTCCTGGTGGAGGAGGGGGTCACTACAATCAGGAATGTTCCCGACCTGAAAGATATTCATACCTGCCTGAAGGTTCTCGAGCACCTGGGAGTCAAGGTCGATTTCGACCTGGATTCTTCTACGGTGCTGCTCGACGCAGGCAGGCTGAACAGTTTTGAAGCACCATATGAGCTCATGCAGCAGATGCGCGCATCATTCATGGTTATGGGACCACTGCTCGGTCGGCTCGGTAAGGCGAAGATCAGCCTTCCGGGAGGATGCGCAATCGGGCTGCGTCCGGTGGACTTGCACCGTCGTGCATTCGAGGCGATGGGTGCCGGGATAACGGATGAGAGCGGATACATGATGGCTGAGGCTTCTCCCCTGCGGGGCACAACCATCTTCTTCGATCGGCCGAGCCATACGGGAACGGAAAATGTGATCATGGGTGCAGTCCTTGCTGAAGGTACTACCACGATCGTCAACGCGGCCTGTGATCCGGAAGTGGAGGACCTTGCAAACGCACTGAATGCTGCCGGCGCAGCGATCAGCGGAGCGGGCGGCACCGAGATGACCATAGAGGGAGTTACATCTCTGCGGCCTCTGGATCATTCTGTGATGCCGGACCGGCTCGAGACAGCAACTTTCCTGATTGCCGGCGCGATCACGGGTGGACGTGTTACGGTCAGGGGAATCAGACCAGCGGATCTGGAACTTGTCCTGTCGAAGCTGGCGGAGATGGGAGTCGAAATCACCTCATCGTCCGATACCATCACAGCATCACTCGCTGAACGTCCCCGGGCCGTTTCTGTCGTAACATATCCCTATCCCGGTTTCCCGACCGATCTGCAGGCTTCCATCATGGCGCTGGCGTGTCTTGCCGATGGTACCAGTGTCATACGTGAAGCTGTATTTGAAGATCGTTTCCTGCATGTAGCTGAACTGGCCCGTCTCGGAGCAGAAATCAGAACCGTGGGTGATGAGGCGACGGTCATTGGTGTGGAAGTACTGTCGGGTGCGTCGGTGATGGCCAGTGACATAAGAGCCGGAGCTGGATTGGTGCTTGCCTGCCTTGCAGCCCGTGGTGAATCGGTCGTGAATCGTGTATATCATATCGACAGGGGTCATGAGAGACTGGAAGATCGCCTGCGTTTGCTGGGGGCTGATATCGTCAGGGAGAATAAATAGAAAGTTCTTCTTTTATTGGAATATGATAGATCGCCGGGAGATCTGTTGAACGTGAGCACGTCGTCCTTCGTCCACCTGCACAACCATAGCGAATTCAGTTTGCTGGACGGCGCCTGCCGCACCAGGGATATGGTCGTAGAGGCAAAAGCGCAGGGGATGGAGGCGCTGGCACTGACCGATCATGGATCTCTCTTCGGTACGATTGAATTCTACAAGAACGCGATCGCAGCAGGTATCAAACCGATTATCGGTTGCGAAGTCTATGTCGCTCCCGGTGACAGGAGGGATAAGCGCGCCTCTCACGGAAGTGCCTCCAGTCACCTGATACTGCTCGCACGCGATCTGAACGGTTACCGGAATCTCATGAAGCTCTCCAGCCTTGGTTATCTGGAAGGATTCTATTACAAACCCCGTGTTGACAAGGCCCTTCTAAGGGAGCACAGCAAGGGGCTGATAGCCTGCTCGGCCTGCCTGAAGGGTGAGATAGCAGTTCACAATGTCAACGGCAGGCAGGCGGAGGCGAAAAAGGCGGCCCTCGAATTCCAGGAAATCTTCGGTGAGGAGAATTTCTATCTGGAGATTCAGAATCACGATATCGAGGAAGAGAAGATCAACATAGATGCGATGATAACTCTCTCCCGCGAGCTCGGGATCCCGCTTGTGGCCACCAATGATATCCACTTCATCAAACCGGAGCATGCCGAGAGCCACGAAGTGCTGCTCTGCGTTCAGACCGGCAAGACACTCGACGATCCCGATCGAATGCATTCCAACAGTCAGCTCTTCTTCAGAACCGGGGAGGAGATGTCGAGGCTGTTTGCCGGCCTTCCCGAGGCTCTTGAGAACACCGCGAAGATCGCCAAGAGGTGCAATCTGCTGCTGGAATTCGGAGAAATGTACCTGCCGAATTACCCCCTGCCCAGAAGCCATAAGACACTCGCCAGCTACCTGAGGGAGGTGGCCTGCGAAGGAGCAAACAGGAGATATCCTACCATTTCCGGTGAAGTGGAGCGGCGACTCAACTACGAGCTGGAAATTATCGAGCAGATGGGGTTTGCCGGTTATTTCCTCATAGTCGCTGACTTCACACGGCAGGCGCGCTCTATGGGCATTCCGGTAGGTCCCGGACGGGGATCTGCCGCCGGCAGTCTGGTTTCATATTCACTCGGAATAACGAATATCGATCCGATCAAATACGATCTGCTCTTTGAGAGATTCCTCAACCCCGAGCGGATCTCCATGCCGGATATAGACATCGATTTCTGTTACGAGCGTCGCGGTGAGATCATCAGGTATGTTGTGGAGAAATACGGGGAGGAGAGTGTCGCTCAGATAATAACCTTCGGAACGATGGCCGCCAGGGCTGCGGTGCGGGATGTAGGCAGGGTGATGGGGATATCGTACAGCGAGGTTGACCGTCTGGCCAAACTGGTCCCTGAAGAGGTCGGCATAAAGCTGGAAGATGCTCTCAGACAGGAACCCGTCCTCAGGGATCTGGTGGAGTCGGAGGAGAGATACAGCAAGCTCTTCGAGCATGCCCGACTCCTGGAAGGTCTCTCAAGGCACGCCTCAACACATGCTGCAGGAGTGGTGATCACCCCGGGGCCCCTCACCGACTTCCTCCCTCTCTACAGGGGCTCAAGAGGAGAGACGACAACTCAGTACAACATGAAGCATGTGGAGGAGGTGGGACTGCTCAAGGTCGACTTCCTGGGTCTCCGCACCCTGACCGTCCTCCACGATGCGGCAGGGTTGGTCGAGAAGAGACACGGAGTTTCCCTCGACCTGGAAGACTCCTCACTGGATGATCAGGAAACCTACCAGCTGTTCAGCCGCGGTGAAACCATCGGCATATTCCAGTTTGAATCTTCGGGTATGCGCGACTACCTCCGCAAGCTCCGTCCAAGCTCCCTCGAGGACCTGATAGCAATGAACGCGCTCTACCGGCCCGGTCCCCTGGGGGCCAGAATGGTGGATGACTTCATAGACCGTAAACATGGCCGCAGGAGCATTTCGTACGATCATCCTGCGCTGGAACCGATCCTGAAATCGACCTACGGGATCATCGTCTACCAGGAACAGGTGATGCGCATCGCATCTGAGCTGGCCGGATTCACCCTGGGCGATGCCGATCTTCTGAGAAGGGCGATGGGCAAGAAGGAAGCGGAGGTGATGGAGGAACAGAGGGAACGATTCGTCTCCGGTGCGGTCAAAGGCGATATAAGTCCGGCAACAGCTGAGAGTATCTTTGAACAGATAGCCTTCTTTGCCGGTTACGGATTCAACCGGAGTCATTCGGCCGGGTATGCGCTTATCGCCTACCAGACAGGATATTTCAAAGCCCACTACCCGGCGGAATTCATGGCGGCTACCCTCTCGAGTGAGATGAGCAATTCAGACAGGGTTGTTATCCTGATAGAGGAGTGCCGCAGGCTTGGACTCCAGGTGCTCCCGCCCGATCTCAATGAGTCTGAAGAGAAGTTCACCGTAACGTCCGACGGCATAATCCGGTTCGGTCTCGGAGCGGTCAAGAATGTGGGGCATGCCGCGATAGAGGCTGTACTGGAGGCCAGAGAGAGTGGGGGCCCTTTCAACGGTCTCACCGATTTCCTGGAAAGAACCGACCTGAAGAGTGTCAACAAGCGGGTTGCCGAGAGCCTGATAGCAGCAGGAGCATGCGATGGATTCGGAGGACACAGAGCCCAGCTGATGGTCATGCTGGGCGGTGAGCTGGAGGGCGCCCAGAAACGTCAGGCCGAACGGGACAGGGGTCAGGTAAGCCTCTTCGACGCGGACAACGGCGAGGATGTATTGAAGAGCACAGAGGCGCATCCTCCAGAAGTGCCTGAGTGGGGTCTGCACGAGATGCTTTCGAGGGAGAAAGCGGCCCTCGGATTCTATGTTTCAGGCCATCCGATGGAACGCTACCGGGACGAGGTCAACGCTTTCACTACAGCCAGCCTGGGCGAACTCGATCAGTTGAAGGACAACAGTCCCGTAACCGTGGCAGGTGTGATTTCAGCCCTGACGAGGAAAACCAGGGCTAACGGCAATCCATTCGCTTTCGTTCTCCTGGAGGATTTCACCGGTTCGACAGAATCTCTTGTCTTCAGTGAACCGTATGAACAGTATTCAGAACTGCTGCGGGAAGATAATATGGTATTGTTGAAGGGGCGTCTTTCGAAGCGGGAGGGAGATACACCGAAAATCATAGCCCGGGAGTTCATGTCCCTTTCGGAAGTGCGCCGCCGCCTGACAGCGAAGATGCACATGCTCCTCGTTTCGGGAGAGGACAGTGAACTGGCGGATGACGCCTATGCAGTTCTGGAGAAGCACCCGGGTAATGTTCCAGTATATTTACATGTTGAACACGCAGAGGAAGGTCCGCCCCTGAGGCTTCGAGCCGGGCGCATCGGAGTGAATCCGGAGGGAAGTGTCATGGAGGAACTGAAAGCTATTCTAGGCGAGGAAAATGTCTGGGTCAGCGGGTAGAAATGGTTCTTTTCCGCAACCTCATCGTCAGACTTCAGGATGGCTTGTGCGGAGTACATTAAGTACACTTCCGCGCCGTCCTTTGCCTTCCTTGACTTTGCGAAAAAGCTCACATTTCTATGTCACACCTGTGAGGGTTGTTTCGTTAGGCGTGTTTCTGATGGCACTGCTTGCCGGTGGTTGCTCCTATTCCTTCAGTTCGGGGCTTCCTTCACACATAAAATCTGTCGCCGTTCCACTGCTTGCCAACGAAACAACCGAGTTCGGGGTAGCCGAGGAGATTACCGACCAGCTTGTAGCAGCTCTCGTGAAGGACGGAACTCTCCGGGTAGTGGCCGATGAGGCTGATGCCACCAGCGTGCTGCTGGGAACGGTTCGCACTTATTCGGAAGAGACCTACGGGTATACACGGGATGAGCAGGTCGACCAGCTGATCATAAGGATAGGTGTTCAGGTTAGATTTATGGACAGGGTCAGGGATGAGGTGCTCTGGGAATCTCCACAGATCTTCGGATCTGCGGTCTATGACAACAGCGGTCCCGACGCCAGGAATACGGGACTCCAGGAGGCCATGGCACTGGTGGTGGATGAAATCCTGAGCGGCATCGTAGCTGGATGGTAGGTTGAAGGTGCCGTCGCGTACCTTCAAATGCATACCGATATATCTCCTGTCGGCAGCGTTACTGCTCGGTTGTGCTGCACCTGGAACCGGTCGAGGTACAGGAGGCGAGGTGCTGGCCGGTTTCTCAGAACGAATCGAATTCGATCTCCTGCTCTCTCTTTTCAGGGTTCACAAAAGCGATGATTACCGATTGCACGTGCACCTCTCCTTTCCCCGATCGAGGCTTCAATTCCTGCGGGATGAGTCGCGCGGGGTTCCCGGATGGCGTGCTGAATATGAATGGAGCGTGATCGTCCGGGAGAGGAGAGGACTGCAAGTCGGAGGTGGTGTGTATGCTAGCGAGGTTATACTTGAGGAGGAGCATTCGGAAGATCCGGCAGAAGTCCTCAGCGATCACCAGCTCATCGACATACGACCAGGCAGATATTGGGTTGAGGTCACCCTGTCGGATCGTAATTCGATCAGGCGGGGAAGACGGGTAGAAGAGATAGATGCGTTTGCATTCCACCCCGGTCAACCGGGGTTGAGCCAGATAGAGGTACTGAAGCCCGGTGTGGCTCTGCCGACTCTGACAACCGATGATCTGAGGTTTGATCCGGAGAGCCATCTTGAGGAAGTGGAAGCATCCTCTGCCACCGATGAGGAAGCCGGGGAGATCTCGTTCCTCTTCGAGGCTTACAGTATTCAGGATGAGTGTGAGGTCGTATACCGCCTCTTTTCCAGCGGCGAGGAACTTCGCAGCAGAAGGCGGGACCTTCCGTCCGGCAGCAGCATCGTGGTGCGCGATACGCTGAACACCGGTGTTCTGGAAGACGGCAGATACACGCTGGAAATTTCGATAGAGGGTCTTGGAGCGACCTCGCTGAGGGAAGAGAGGGCGGTCAGGATCAGACGTCCGCTACTGGCACGCGGCGACGATCTGGAGGAAACCCTGACTCAGATGAGTCTCTATGCATCTGAAGAGACAGTTGAAATTTTTCGTGGACTGCCCCGGTCTCTTCGACGGGCATTCCTGGATAGTCTCTGGAAGTCAAAAGATCCGACACCTTCGACCGACCAGAATGAAGTACTGATCGAATTCAACCGGCGTCTTCGCCATGCCGATGACAGGTGGCGCTTGGGTCCCCTTCGCGGGTGGGAGGTGGAGATTGGAAGGATCTATATCGCCTATGGCGGGCCGGACGAAATTGTAGATGAGAGAGCAGTCAGGACTGCACGCAGTCCTCTCGACCAGGATCAGCAGGTCACGCTCAGGAAATGGATTTACAGAGACCCACCGGTAACATTTGTTTTCGAGTACCAGCAGGGAAGGGGGTGGGTTCTGCTGCGTGACGTCTCCTCGCCGATTCCACCGGTTTCGGAGATAGAGGATTCACATAATTACGATGGATAAAGGAGCCTGAAATCGATGGGTTACACACCTGAAGATGTCCTCGGTATAGTGGAAGAGAATTCTGTCGAACTGATCGACCTGAAATTCATGGATTTCCCGGGTCTCTGGCAGCATTTCACTGTGCCTGCAGACAAGCTCACGCTTGAAGCCTTCGAAGAGGGATTCGGTTTCGATGGCTCCAGTATGAGGGGCTGGCAGAAAATTTTCGAGAGCGACATGCTGGTGATCCCCGACCCCGATACGGCGATCCTCGATCCATTCTATGACATCACTACCGTCAGCCTGATCTGCGATATATACGATCCGGTGACCAAGGAAAGGTACGCACGCTGTCCCCGGTACATTGCATCGAAAGCGGAAACGTACCTGAAGAGTACGGGTATTGCAGAAACCGCCTACTTTGGACCTGAGGCAGAATTCTTTCTCCTGGACGATGTCAGGTTTGATTCGAAACAGCACCAGGCTTTCTACAGGATAGACAGCAAGGAGGGGAACTGGAATTCGGGCCGACGTGAAGATCCGAATCTTGGATATAAGCCGCGGTTCTCCGAAGGGTATTTCCCCGTACCACCCCACGACAGCATGGCGGATATCAGGAACGAGATGGTCCAATTGATAGGATCACTCGGAGCGGAAGTTGAAGCAGCTCACCACGAAGTGGCAACAGGAGGGCAGATGGAGATCGATCTGCGCTACAGCTCCCTTCTGCAGATCGCTGATAAGGTGATGTATTACAAGTATGTGGTGAAGAATGTGGCCCGCAGGCACAACAAGACGGCCACGTTCATGCCGAAACCGCTCATGGGAGACAATGGAAGCGGTATGCACGTTCACGTCAGTCTATGGAACGGAGATACACCACTCTTCTACGGGGAGAACTATGCGAATCTCAGTGATCTCGCTCTCAACTTTATCGGAGGTCTTCTGCAGCATGCGGGGGCTCTGATAGCTCTGACCAATCCTACAACCAATTCGTTCAGGAGGCTGGTACCGGGTTTTGAGGCGCCGGTCAATCTGGCCTACAGCCAGAGGAATCGCTCTGCCGCCATCCGGATACCTGTCTACAGCCGGGTGCCTCAGAGCAAGCGGATAGAATTCCGCTGCCCCGATCCGTCGTGCAATCCCTATCTGGCCTTCACTGCGATATTGATGGCCGGGCTCGATGGCATTCAGAACAAGACCGATCCCGGTGAACCTCTCGACAAGGACATCTACGATCTGCCTCCGGAGGAACTAGCCATGGTGCCGGCAGCCCCCGCCAGTCTGGAAGAGGCCCTGCAGAACCTGCGTGATGATCACGAGTTTCTCCTGAAGGGAAACGTCTTCACCGAAGATGTCATAAACGCCTGGATAGACTACAAGATGAGCAATGATGTATATGAGATGAGACTCAGGCCGCACCCCTACGAATTCAACCTCTATTTCGACGTGTGAGCCGGGACAGGAAAAAATCGGCTGACGATTTTCGGGCCCGGTTCGAAGAGGACCGGGCTCGTCTTGTTAAGAGGCATCGCCAGGGTGAGGGAGGTGGAGTCGTGGTGCGCGCCTACCGGCGTCTGGTCGATGCAGCAATACGTAAAATCTGCACCGATATGCTGGAGGGAGCGCAGGAACTGGCAGTCATAGCCACCGGTGGTTATGGACGGGGAGAACTGGCATTTGCCTCGGATATCGATATTCAGGTTCTCTGCCGTGGAAGTGGATCTCAATCCGAGGTGGTCCGGTTCATCCAGAGACTGTGGGATCTTGGCTGGGAGATAGGACACCAGGTTGTCAATCTGGAGGAGGCAATCGAACTCGCCTCACGCGACAGGGAGACCCTCACAGCATATCTGGAACTGAGGACCATCTGGGGAGATGAATCATTTGCACATGAGCTTGACCGGGAGGTCCGCTGCACCCTTCTTCAACCGAAACTCGAGGAGTACCTGACCGGCAAAGTGGCAGAGCTGGAGCGGCGGCACGCCGAAGCTGGTGATACTGTCTATCTCTCCGAACCGGATGTCAAACACAGCCCGGGAGGTCTGAGAGATCTTCATACGCTCCTCTGGCTGAGCAACGCAGCCGGTGGCAGCAGGAGCTGGCGTGCCTATCTGACCCAGTTGAACCTGAACCCGGAACAGTACCAGCGGATCCAGGTTGCCTACGATCTGACCTGGAGAGTGCGCAACGCCCTCCATCTGCTGAAAGGGAGACCGTGGGACAGGCTCGACCACCGTTCACAGTCTGTGATTGCAGAAGAACTGGGGTACTCAGGAGACAGCAATCGTCTGCCGGTCGAGCAGTTCATGCACGATTTCTATAGATGCAGCAGAAACATTTATACCTTCACCCGTCTGCAGCTGGCAGCGGGCGGCTGGATGCCTAAGATCGAAAGTCCGACCATGCTGGCTGTTCTGAAACAGGAGGGGGATGAGGCTGAGAGCTGGGATCCAGGTGAGCTGGTTTCGAATCCGCTGGCAGTGCTGGAGAGATTCAGGTCTCTGGCAGGAAACAGATCCTCGGTAAGCGCAGAAACGGCGGCGTATCTTTACGAGCATGGCCACAGGCTCGGAGTTGCCGCGAGGAAGAATCGAAACCATGGCCGCCTCATGCTGGAGCTGCTGGAAGGGCGGAATGCAGCATGGGGATTGAAAGCGATGCACCAGCTCGATGTGCTGGGAGGCGTCATGCCCGAGTTCGAGAGACTGACGGCCCTTGTTCAATTCGATCCATACCATCACTATACAACTGACGAGCACACCATGCGGATGCTCGATGCCCTTGAAGCTCTGCTCAACGGTGGAGAGAGGTCAGTAGAACTGGGTGTGGTGCGGCAGATATCAGAAGTGCTCGAACATCTTTCTGTTGAGAAATGGTACCCCGCCCGGTCTGATATCGCTGTGATCAGGCTGGCCATACTGCTGCACGATGTCGGCAAGGGCACCGGTGGAGGCGGTCATGCTGAAAGGGGTGCAAGAGTGGCACGCAACGTCGGGAATCGGCTGAAGATGGATCCCGATTCTCTTTCAGACACAGTTTTTCTTGTTCGCCATCACCTCCTGCTCAGCTCGGTGGCCCAGCGAAGGGATATCACCGAGGAGTTACTGCTGAAACGCCTCCAGCGCCTGATCCGCACACCCGCACGACTGCACATGCTGATACTGTTGACCGTTGCAGATCTGGCCGCATTGAATCCTACGGCACTGACTCCATGGAAGTGCAGGCTGCTGGCCGATCTGGTGAACAGCCTTGAAAGACTCATGGCAGGTGAACGACCGTGGCTGGCTGCTGATGTCGTCGATCTGAATCTGGATGAACTTGGTGATGAAGCCAGAAGGGATGTCATTTCATTACTGAAGTCGATGCCCTCAGAATACGGTCGAGACCTCGAGCTGGCGGAACTTGAAGCCGACACTCTTCTCTTTAAAGCTTTCATTAAGGAGGAGAAGAAACCGGGAGCCGCCGTCGCCGCTTTCGAACACGGCAGAGAGACTTCCAGGTTCACACTTGTAACAGAAGACAGGGAGAGGCTTCTGAGCATGGTATGCGGACTGCTGGCGGCCAATGACATTACGATCCACCAGGCCCGGATCTTTACCCGACTCGACAATGTGGTATTCGACAGGTTCACAGTCGCCGATGCAGACGGGGGAGGGCACCTGAAGGAGGATCAGGTCGTGAGCGTAATGAAAGACCTGAGAGGTGCGCTTGCCGGCAGTGTGGATGTTGACGGCATGTTGAAGGCACACAGGCGGAGATGGAGTCTGCGTGATCGCCCGCGAATGGAATACCCGGTATCGGTCATCCACGATCTCTCGGCATCCCGTAGATATACGGTTATCGAAATAAGGGCTCACGACCACGTCGGGCTGCTTCACGACATTGCAGCGGTAATGGCAGAAGTGGGAGTTTCGATACATCAGGCTTTCATCAGTACGGAGGGCGAGAGGGCTGTGGATGCTTTCTACGTTACAGATCCCCTCGGCGCACCTCTCGACTCTGAATCATGTAAACTGCTTATTGAGAGACTTGAGCGATTGCTTACTGACGGCTGACAGTAAACATGCTCTCGTAGATCGCCCTGATTCGGGCCGTATCCTCCCTGATTGCTGCAGCCGTTATTCCCTTCAGTGAGAGCGGATGATCACCTTCGGCCCAGCTTGTCGGAAGCAGGGTGACATCTCTGCCGTAGAAAAGCTGCAAACCGACCTGGATTTCTCTCAGTTTCAGATACATCCCGGAGAGCAGTTTGCCGTCATCAATCGATAATGTGCCATCAGCAACCAGGGAAGGGATCAGGTCGGGGATATTGGCCGATCGAGGTTTTGAACGGTCCCACCGATCGAGAGTCAGCCCCAGCACGAGATACTCAATATCGGCCAGACTTCCAGGTGACCGTTTCACATCGAATGCTCCATCATCTTCCCGCAGCGAACCGAATTCCCTCGACACCTCCTCTTCCTGGCTCCTGCGCACCTTATGGAGGCTCTCCAGCGTGTCACTATCGAGACGAAAATTCTCGATCCACGCTTCGATCACATTCTCTGCCCGGTTGAGAAGCGATTTCCTGCCGTAAAAAGGGCTGATTCGGCTCAGGGCCAGGGCTTCCCAGGGTGAAGCTCTCTCTTTCAGATAGACCCTCAGATACTCGGCGTCCACACTGGTTGGAGCCGAGCGCCCCTCTGGTCTGAGCCGCATATCCACCGGGTAGGGTCCTCCTGGAGGAGAGAGCAGGCCGGCAACACGCGCGGCAAGGGTCTGTATGTCTGCGCCAGATCCCTCCTCGTGCACGAATAGAAGATCTGCATCCGAAGCGAAGGTCATATAACCGGCCGAAAGAGTTCCGAGACTGAACACACCCGCCCGCGGGGGAGTTACGAAACCGTCGAGATGCACGCCCATGAAACATCTGATGAGATCTCTGGCCAGACTGCCCAGGTTCCTCAACATCTCCTCCAGCGTGATCTCTTCCATCAGGTAGGCGAGACCTGATGCCAGGAATTCCCTGGTTCTCATCGATTCCAGATCTTTGACAAGAGCACGGCCTGACTCAGCACTGTGGCGGAGGTGGCGTAATCTCCGGCACCTCTCTCTTCTTCCCGTGGATGCCTCAGCGGCACCGGCGCTGAAAAGCCGCTCGAAATGCTCCGGATGTCTCAGAAGCAGATCGGTAAGCAATCCGCCGGATGCACACAGTGTCAGTAAAGCCTTTCTGAGAGGTGCTTCTCTGGCCAGCAGGCCGGCATAGGCGCCCGGGCTGCCAAGGCGACGAAGGATCGCTTCGAGATTGTTTATGGCTCTGTCAGGGGAACCTGTGGCAACTGCGTCCTCGAGCAGCAGGGGGAGAAGTCCCACGAAGGATGCCCATGCATTCCTGCCGCTTGCGCGTATGCCCGAACCGGCTGCCAGCAGTATCCTGTGGGTCTGCTCCGGCTGACTGAATCCTCTCTCCCTCAATCTTCGGGTTGCCTCCTCACCTGCGGGTGTAAGATTGAGGAGAGATTCGACCGGTTGTCCCGCTGCCTCGTCACCGATCCCGGGCAGCAGGGTATTGAGGGTATTCAGCACCCTTTCTCTGTGGCTGTTATAGGTTCCGAGCATCCCCTCTTCGTCATCGAATCCCATCAATCGTGCAATGGCTCTTCGCTGCGATTCACTCTCAGGCAGAGTGAAAGTCTGCCGTTCCTCCTGCATCTGCAGATAGTGCTCGAACCTTCTGAAAAAGAGATAGGCACTCCTGAGATCAGAGGCTTCGCGGTCCGGTATAAGACCCGTTCGGTTCAGTTTTTCAAGTCCTGAAAGGGTGGCGGGATCTCTGATTTCGGGGCGCCGACCACCGTAGAGGAGCTGAATCACCTGGATGACGAACTCCACATCCCTGATCGCTCCCGGCGCCAGCTTGACGTGGTCGACGGCCAGAGAATCTCCCTCGCGCGCCCTCCGTTCGCGGCGCAGGCGATGAGCTTCTTCGCCTGGATCTCTATCAGAATGGGTCGGATAAATGAATGGCTGCAGAATGCTCAGGAGAATTGAGCCTCCCTCTATGTCTCCGGCACAGATCCGGGACTTAACAAGCATCTGGCGTTCCCAGGGGGCACCCTGCGCGGCATAGTATGATTCCATCCAGCGCATGCTTCTGATCAGAGGCGCACGATCACCTCCGGGGCGCAGTCGGAGATCGACCCTGTAGAGGCTCCCTTCAGGTGAATAGAAGGTCAGGGCATCTACAACTTTCTCTACCGCCTGCGTAGCAGCGGGCAGGATTGACAACAGGTCGGGTGAGTCGGTCAGCGGAAGTGCAAATATCAGGTCTATGTCACTGGAGAAATTGAGCTCCCTGCCCCCCAGTTTGCCGAGTGCCATGATTGTCGGAAGGGGTGTTTTCTCGGGCCAGACAAGCTCAATAGTTCTCTCGAGAATTCTGTCGGCCAGGTCGGAGAGGGCTGTGAACTCCTCTTCGATCGATGAATACCCCAGTGATGCCCTGGCGCACATCCGGACAAGTTCCCGACGCTTGATGAGATTCAGTTCACCTGAAAGAGACTCCTTCCAGCCAGTTCGGTCAGTGGGGGGGAGGGTTATCTCTGAAACTCCTTCGATGGAAGATTTCTCAGCTTCACTCTCACGAAAGAGCCACGATATCAGGTTGGGAGAATGAGCCAGCTGATCACTCAGGAAAGAACTGGTTCCAAGCACAATCAGCAGTTCGCAGATCTCTTCAGGGCCCTTTATCAACGATTCAACTTCAGACTCTCCTGTTATTCTGTTGAGCGATTTGATCGCCAGGTCTGGATCGGGAGTGAATGGGATGGCTCTGGAGAGATACTGTTCGTTTTCGATCCAGAAGCGGCCATTTGGTCGGGCGCCAAGTTCCTTCAGGTTTTCCGCGAATTGGACCGGGGCGAGTACACCTGATTGACTGAGCGCCGTCAGATCACCGGATGGTTGATCTCCGGGATCGAGCCAGTCCAGAAGGGATGGCAGAGGCGGCCGGTTACCTGAAGATCTCATAAGACGCCAGTATAGAACAGCACTATGAAGACTGGAAGTGCTTGCTGATGTCATCGGCTCAACGTAGACTCACCTGCAGACATAATCACCCGAACCGGACCGTGGAGCAGTGTCGGAATGAAGCGGATTGAAGCTGTCATAAAACCATTCAAGCTGGATGAAGTTCGCGAGGCTCTCATGAAGATAGGACTCCGCGGCATGACGATAACCGAGGTCCGGGGTTTCGGCAGGCAGCGCGGCCACACCGAATTGTATCGTGGCAGCGAATACCAGATTGACCTTCTGCCGAAGGTAAAGGTTGAGGTGGTTGTGGAGGAGGAAGTTATGGAAGAGGCTGTGGAGGCTATCATAGAGGCTGCCTATACAGGTGAGATCGGGGACGGGAAGATCTTCATTATACCGGTTGATGATGTTATGCGGATCAGAACCAGCGAGCGCGGCGAAACAGCCATTTAGTGTCTTCTCTACGTTTTATTGAAGGATTCCTCTTAACGTGAGGCCTCAAGCTGTGTTAATTTCGCAAAGGCTGATGCTTGAGGGTGTGACAAGATAGCTGACTAACCCCTACCCATTCTACGTTTCTACCCGGCGTAGACGAATTGGAACAGGTTGATATGGCTCAGACTCTGGCTGTCCTGGCTTCAGGCGGTGGCACCAATTTTCAGGCGATTCTGGATGCGATTGCCGATGGCCGCCTCGATTCGGAAGTAGTACTGGTAGCCGGCAACAAGGAGGATGCCGGCGCACTCGAGCGCGGAAGGAAGGAGGGCATCAGGGCTGAATGGGTGCCACCCGGCGATGATTACAATGATCGTTTTCACTCGTTGCTCGAAGAGGTCGATCCTGACCTGCTCGTACTTGCAGGATACCTGAAACTGATCGCGGCCCGGACGGTCCAGAGGTGGGAAGGAAGGATATTGAATATCCACCCGGCGCTGCTGCCTGCTTTTGGAGGGAAAGGAATGTATGGTATACACGTTCATGAAGCAGTACTGAAGCGTGGGGTGAAGGTAACAGGTGTAACAGTACACGTGGTTGATGAGGTTTACGACAGGGGACCGATTGTTGCACAGAGGGTTGTTCCTGTTCTGGATGGTGATACTCCGGAAGTGCTTCAGAAGAGGGTTCTTGAACGCGAGCACGAACTCTATCCTCAGGTTCTACAGTGGTTTGCTGAGGGAAAGATCGAGATAGAGGATTATATAGTATCAGGTGCTGACCCGGATCCCACACTTCAACATTGACCGGAGCAGGTTTGAAATGACGAATTCCACTGATAGAGTTCATGTCGGTCTTGCATTGATCAGCGTTTCAGACAAGGAGGGGGTTGTAGAGTTCGCTGGCGGCCTGGCCGAACTGGGTGTGGAGCTTCTCTCAACCGGCGGTACCCGAAAAGCTCTGGAGGAGGCTGGCCTGACGGTGATCGATGTGGCCGATTATACAGGTTCAGGTGAGATGATGGATGGCAGGGTCAAGACACTGCATCCCAAACTGCACGCCGGCCTGCTTGCCCGACGTGACAACGAGAATGATATGGCAGAGCTGGAGGAGAAAGGGTGGGGAACGATCGATCTTGTGGCAGTCAATCTGTATCCGTTCGAAGAGAAAGCTGTTGCCGGCGGTCTCGACATCGATGAAGCCTCAGCGTTTATCGATATAGGCGGTCCGACCATGCTCAGATCTGCGGCGAAAAACCACAGGGGAGTTGTGGTAGTAACCGATCCTTCATTTTACTCAGAGGTGCTCGAGGCGCTCAGAGCTGGCGAGGAACCATCTGTACCGCTCGATCTGAGCCGGAAGCTGGCTGCAGAGGTGTTCAGGCGGACAGCAGCCTATGATCAGGCGATTTCCTCCTATCTGCACATTCTGACAGGGCCTGATACAGAGGAGGAGAGCGGGGATTCACCATTTGGAGAGATTCTGCAGCCGGTGCTGGAGCGTGTAGATGTGCTGAGATATGGTGAAAACCCCCATCAGAGGGCGGCGTTCTACCGTGATCCGGTACGGGTGGGCCCCAACCTGGCAGATGCAGAACAGCTGGGGGGCAAACAGCTGTCATTCAACAACATAATCGATCTTGAATCGGCCCTCGGGATCCCGCTCGAATTTGAGGCTCCTGCCTGTGCGTTGATCAAACATACCAATCCGTGTGGTGCGGGTACTGGAGTGGATCTTCTGGAGGCATATGAAAACGCCCTGGCCACAGATCCGGTATCCGCCTTCGGAGGTCTGGCGGGTTTCAACCGGAAGGTCGATGCTCATCTTGCCGGAAAACTCGTGGAGAGATTCTGGGAAGCGGTCATAGCACCTGGATTCAGCGACGATGCGCTTGAGACACTCGGGACGAAGAAGAATCTGAGGATACTGCGCTACGACGGGAACACCAGACGCGATCTTGGAGGTGCATTTGATTATAAGAGGGTGTATGGTGGGCTGCTCGTTCAGGAGATCGACGACGGCTGGGTTCCGATGAGGGAAGCCACGGTTGTGACAAAGAGAGAGCCTGCGGAGGAGGAGTTAACGGCACTCGAGTTCGGCTGGCGGATAGTCAAATGGGTCAAGTCGAATGCAATAGTGTATACAGCCGCCGACCGTACGCTCGGGATAGGGGCCGGACAGATGAGTCGTGTGGACAGCGCGCAACTGGCTGTCAGGAAAGCCGAAAATGCCGGGCTCTCTCTTGAGGGTTGTGCAATGGCCTCCGATGCCTTCTTTCCTTTCCGCGATGGTATCGATGCCGCGGCGGAAGCTGGAGTGAGAGCTATCGTCGAACCGGGCGGATCTATAAGGGATGAAGAGGTGATTGAGGCGGCAGATGAGCACGACATAGCGATGATCTTTACAGGCATGCGTCACTTCCGCCATTAGTGCTTTTATGGCGGAGACATTGATTCAACCAGTGCAGGAGCAGAATAAGTGAGCTTCCACTTCCGAGAATTCTTTGCGAATGATGTGGGTATCGATCTGGGTACTGCGAACACCCTGGTCTATGTGCGCGGCAAGGGGATCGTCGTCAACGAACCATCAATTGTTGCTGTTGATCGCAATACTCAGCAGGTTCTGGCGATCGGAAATGAAGCCAAGGAAATGGTGGGCCGGACTCCGGATGATGTTGTAACCATTCGCCCGCTGAAGGACGGTGTCATCGCCGATTTCGAAAAGACGGAGGATATGCTCAGGGCCTTCATACGGAAAGTTCAGAGCAACCGTCTTTTCGGCAGACCTAGAATCGTTATCTGCGTTCCCTCAGGCATCACGGAAGTTGAAAAGCGCGCGGTCCGCGATTCTGCCGAGTCGGCCGGTGCCAGGGAGGTCTTCCTGATCGCCGAGCCCATGGCTGCCGCAATCGGGATAGGTTTACCCGTGGAATTGCCGGTGGGGAATATGGTTATTGATATTGGGGGTGGTACGTGCGAGATAGCAGTGATCGCGCTGGCGGGAATCGTCACCTCCACAAGTATCAGGGTTGGCGGTGATGAAATGGACCGGGCGATAGTCCAGTTCCTGAAGAAGAAATACAACCTGCTGATCGGAGAGAGAACCGCCGAACAGATCAAGATAGAGGTCGCTTCAGCCGTCGAAATTGAGCCGGAACTTGAAACGAGGGTGAAGGGGCGAGACCTGGTCGGTGGGATTCCGAAGACCATCGTGTTGTCCAGCACAGAAGTGCGGGTGGCCCTCTCTGAACCCATATCTGCAATTGTGGATGCCGTTCGAATAAGCCTGGAACGCACTCCTCCGGAGCTGGCTGCAGATATTCTGGATCGTGGAATAATCCTGAGTGGGGGTGGCAGTTTGCTCAGGGGATTCGACCAGCGCCTGCGTGAAGAGACAAACCTGCCGATAAACCTTGTGGAAGATCCACTCACCTGTGTGGTGCGCGGGACGGGGAAGGTTCTGGAGAATCTGCAGGATTACACGAAGATGCTTTTGACCGGTAAACGAGTGTGAGGGCCGGTTGCTGAAGTGGGAGTCCTGAATTGCCGCGTATCCGTAGATTTGCCCGCAACCGGAGAGATGAATTTCTACTGGTGATCCTGCTGATGGCAGGTGCCCTCCTTTCCGGCCTTCCCCGCCCTGAAACTGCACGATACATTCATGACCTGTTCGCACGTGTCAACGGCGTCTTCCTGAACACGTTCGACTGGGCATTCGAACTGGATGACCTCCACAGGGAGAATATCGTCCTGCGCCGGCAGGTTGCCGAATTAAGCCTGCAGGTTTCACAGCTGCAGGAATCTTACCGCCAGAACGAGAGATTGCGACAACTGCTCAACTTCGAACAACAGAGAAGGGCAGAGGTGCTGACCGGAGCGGAAGTGATCGCAAGAGGTGATGGTCGTCTGCAGTTCACCGTGACGATTCTGGCGGGCAGTTCGGAGGGGCTGGAGAAGAACCAGGCAGTGGCTACGGCAGATGGTCTGATCGGAAGAATAGATCATATGCCCGGCCCGAGAACCGCCGTTGTAAGCCTGCTCAACGATCCTGCAAATGCTGTGGCCGCAGTAGTTGAGAGGAGCAGGGAAATGGGCATCTTCCAGTTTGTGGAGGGTGAGGGGCGTCTTCTCTACGTGCTTCAGACAGCCGATATTGAAGTAGGGGATGTGGTGCTGACGAGCGGATTGGGCGGCGTCTATCCGGCGGGACTGGTCATAGGAAGGATTGTCGCGACACGCAATGATCCCGAAGAAGTAACCATGAGCGTAACCGTTCAGCTCTCTGCTTCTCTGGACAGACTGGAAGAAGTCTTCATACTTCGATAGCAGGAGGGTGCGGTGAACCGGCTCTTTCGATATATCTTCTTCGGTATCTGCACCGTTGTACTCCAGACAATTCTGGTACCATCTCTTTCCATATTCGGGCAACGCCCCGATCTGGTGGTGATCTTCGCCGTGATTGTCGGGGCCTTTGAAGGTTCCAGCCGGGGCAGCATAGCGGGATTTCTGGCAGGTCTTGCCGTGGATCTCTACCACCCTCCGACTATGGGTGCAGGGGCGATGGCAGGTACTCTGGCAGGTTATCTGGGAGGAAGGGCGCAGGTATTCCTCGACCTCGATCTCTGGCTCAATCAGGGTGTAGCGTTCGCATCAGCCACCATTGCACATCATGCCCTCTATTCGATTGTGATATCGCTGCAGGGAAAAGGGAATCTCCTGCTGCTCTTTGCTGAAAGAGCATTCGGAGGCGCTCTCTACACCGCATTGATCGGAGCAGGATGCCTCACTGTTGCAGGATTCGTACGAGGGAGGAAACACGTAGTTGACCGACGCTGAACTGCTGGCACGCAGATGGAGAGCGAACGTTCTCTTCGCAGGGTATGGAGCGGTCCTCCTCTTCCTGCTCCTTCGCGTCTGGCAGCTGCAGGTGGCAAGACACGAGGTCTTCCTTCAGCTGAGTGACCAGAACAGGCTGAGACCTGTCGTGGAACAGCCCATAAGAGGACGGATCTACGACAGGAACGGACTGATCATTGTGGATAACCGTCCCTCCTGGACCGTTACGATCATGCCTCCGACCACCGTAAGCAGTGACTCCATTATCAGCGAGATCGCCACTATTCTGGGTATGAGTGCTGAAGAGATCGTAGATCGCCTGCGCGACCGGAAGGGCCATCAGTACACGCCCGTTCCCATAAAGCGCGATGTATCCTTCGAGGTTGTTGCAAGGATAAAGGAACGTGGTCACGATCTGCCATATGTCGGGATCCAGATGGAACCGAGACGTCGGTATCCGTATGGGGTGCTCGCCTCTCATGCCCTTGGATATCTGCGGGAGATCGATGAGGCGCAACTGTCTGAAAGCCAGCGACTCGGGGAGGATTACCTCTTCGGAGATCTGGTCGGCAAGGATGGGGTTGAACGTGCCTTCGAACAGGTGCTCCGGGGCCGGAAGGGGATCAGATATATAGAAGTTGACGCGAGGGGGCGTACGGTGCGTGAAACGAGGGAGAGGGAGCCCGATCCGCCCGTTCCTGGCAGGCATCTGATCACAACACTCGACATAGAACTGCAGGGTGTGGCTGAATCGGCATTTCACGATACGGCAAGAGGGGCCGTCGTGGCGATGGATCCGCGCGATGGAGCGCTGCTGGTCATGGCAAGTCTGCCCAGATTCGATCCCCTGGATTTCAGCGGTGTTCTCGACGCGGCAACCTGGGACAGCCTGAACAGCGACGAAAGGAAACCCCTGCTCAACAGGGCGATAACCGGTCTCTATCCACCTGCCTCCACTTTCAAACTTGTGTCGGCCGCAGCAGGCCTGCAGAACGGGGTTATGGACGCAACCACACATTTCGATCCGTGTGTGCCGGGTGGGTGGAGGTTGGGTATACGCTATTTCCGCTGCTGGAATGAATTACACGGAGCCCTGAATGTTGTGGAGGCAATGGAGCGGTCATGCGATGTGTTCTTCTACCAGGTCGGCGTGAAAACCGGATTGAGTGATTTGCACAGGATGGCGACTTCCTTCGGCCTTGGCATGCGGACCGGTCTCGATCTTCCGGGGGAGGCGGTGGGCATTGTTCCGGACGCGGAATATTACAACCGAACAATTGGTTCGGGAGAATGGATAGAGGAGGGGCAGGTGATCAACCTGGCAATCGGGCAGGGAGAGATGCTGGCTACTCCGCTGCAGGTTGCAGTGATGACCTCGATTGTTGCGAACGGAGGGCTCAGAGTTACTCCCTATCTGGTCGATTACACATTTACCGGCGGCAGTGAAACCAGACAGCTCTCGCCCAGACCCCGTCCCGTAGAGATCGAAGATGTTACGATGGAAAACCTGGAGCTGATCAGGGAGGGGATGATCCGGGTTGTAAATGGTGAAAATGGAACCGCCCGTCATGTGGCCTTGAGGGTACCGGGTGTCGTGGTGGCCGGAAAATCCGGTACCGGCCAGAATCCGCACGGTGAGGATCATGCATGGTTCACGGCCTTCGCTCCCGCAGATGATCCCGAAATTGTGGTGACAGTAGTGGTGGAGAACGGGGGGGGTGGCAGCGCGGTTGCCGCACCTATCGCAGCCGAAGTGCTGCGTGCCTATTTCAGAAATCGTTCCGGCAGAGACAAGTCCGCCACTCCATCAGCAGGGCCGTCACGATGATCGGCCGGCAGCGGCTTTCGCGCATTCTGATAAGGGATTTCGATTACCGTCTCTTCTTGTGCGTGATCGGGCTTGTTGTCATCGGGATATTCTTTGTCTATTCAGCCACAGTCGAAAATGTCCAGGTAACCGCTCCCCTGCACACCCGTCAGATCATGTGGGCGGTAATAGGCTTTGCTGTTCTGTTGGCAGCGATCCGACTGCCGCTGCAGTTCTACTTCAGCACATCATATATGCTGTACGGGATCGCGATGCTTATGCTCGTCGGCGTACTCATCGTCGGTGGAGGAGGTGCGGAGCGGTGGTTTAACCTGGGTAGTGGAATACGTATGCAGCCGAGCGAACCGGCCAAGGTGTTCATGGTACTGGCGCTCGCACGGTTTCTCTCCGGACACAATGTCAACTTCCACAGAGCAAGGGATTTCCTGATTCCCCTCGGTCTGGCGGGTCTCCCCATGCTGCTTGTTGTTCGTCAGCCGGACCTGGGAACGGCCATGGTATTCCCCGCGGTGCTGCTGCCGGTCCTCTTCTGGAGAGGAGTGCCGATCTGGGTCATCTTTCTCATATGCAGTCCGATATTGAGCATCGTAACCGCCTTCTCTCCGGTCACGTGGGGGGTGGCGCTGATCGCGGTGGGAGTGGTTGTCTGGAAGAGCCGGCTTCGGAGGGACCTGGCACTGCTTGTGGTGATTCTGAATGTAGTGCTGGGTGCTGTTACTCCTGCGGTGTGGCAGAATCTACACGAGTACCAGCGTCAGCGGATATTGACATTCATCGATCCCCAGCAGGATCCGCTCGGAGCCGGTTATCATATCATACAGTCGAAGGTCGCCGTTGGATCGGGAGGATTGGTGGGCAAGGGTTACCTTCAGGGAACGCAGACAAAGCTGAACTTCCTGCCTGAACAGCACACGGATTTCGTGTTCAGTGTAGTAGCAGAGGAGACCGGTCTGGCAGGCGCTCTGATTGTGCTGCTGCTGTTCATGGGTGTGCTTCACCGGAGCCTGAGGGCGGCTGTGGAGGTTAAGAATTCCTTTGCCGGGCTCGTCATTATCGGAGGGTCGGCAATCATCTTCACTCACGTCGTAGTAAATATCGGAATGGCTCTGGGGCTTCTGCCCATAACGGGCCTGCCCCTGCCATTCATCAGTTACGGTGGATCTCACCAGGTATCGATGATGATGCTGATCGGCATTATTCTGGGATTGAGGATGCGCTGGATGGAGTATTGAGGCAGGCCCAGTGCTTCCTGAATTGATAAAAGTAGGGCCGTTTGTCTTGCGCAGTTATGGAGTGCTGATGGCCGCCGGATTCGGGTTCGGTACCTGGTGGTTCATCAGACGGGGAAGGGCTAGATCGATTGAGCCCGCCCGAATACTCGATCTGGCGATAATAGTACTGGTTGCAGGCCTTGTCGGGGCGCGACTCCTCTATGTCGCCACTCACTGGTACGAATTCTCAGAAGAGCTGTGGCGTATATTCTGGCCGGTTCAGCCGGGAGGGGTTGTCGGGATACACGGTCTTGTTTTCTACGGAGGTGTTTTGACCGCCGTGCCGGTGGCAGCGATGGTGGTACGGAGGTGGCAGCTCTCTCCACTCAATGTGCTGGATGCAGCTGCTCCATCATTGGCACTGGGGAGTGCGATCGGACGGATGGGCTGCTTTCTGAACGGCTGCTGTTTCGGGGTCCCCACTGATGGTCCTCTCGGAATCATATTTCCGCCAGGTTCTATGGCAGGCACGACCTACCCCGGCATACCGCTTCATCCGGTCCAGCTCTACATGGTTGCAGATAATCTGCTGATAGTGGCATTCCTGTTGTGGATCGAGCGCAGGTGGGCGAGATTTGACGGTGTGGTAATTGGTGCCTATTTTGTTCTGACCGGTCTGATGCGTGGTTATGAAGATCTCCTGAGATACTACGAGGGTAGTATGCAGCTGCTGGCTGTGGATGGGGTCGTGGTGACGGTGAACCACATGATCGGAATTGTTATGGCAGCCGGTGGTGTACTGCTGATCGTCAGATCACGATCTCGCAGGTCTGATTAGCTGGTATTCATCCGGATACTATCAGGGAAAGAGGATGGTTCCATGGTCAGAAGTATGACCGGTTTCGGCAGGGGTACGGCATCTGACACCAGATTCGATACGGTGGTTGAGATACATTCGGTCAACAGTCGTTTTCTGGATATTGTGGTTCGCGGGGGGAGGGATGTGATGCAGCTGGAGCAGCGTATCAGGGAGTATCTCCGGCAGCATCTGGAACGCGGTCGGATAGTAGTGTCTGTAGATGTCGAGGGTGCCCGGGAGGGAGAGCCGGTTGTAGACATCGAGAAGGCGAATGCCTATCTGGAGATCCTTAACACTCTTAAGGAGCGGTTCGATCTGAGTGGCGAACCAGATCTGGCATTGCTCTCCGGTTTCCGTGATGTAATCTCCTCGAGTGCCGCCGAAGGGGCGGGAGAGGAATTGTGGGACACCATACAACCCGCTCTTGAAGAAGCGGTGCAGGCGCTGATGGTGATGCGTCAGAGGGAAGGAACCGCGCTCGAGGAGGACATGGGCGCCAGGCTTGAGGCGATAGAGAATGAGCTGGCAGAAATCGAGAAGCTGGCCCCTGAGCGCAGTAAAGTGTACGCTGAACGGTTGCGGAATCGGGTTGAAGAAGTGCTGGAAGGGACTGCAATTGACGAGAACCGGTTGTATAATGAAATAGCACTTTATGCCGACCGGATCGATATAAGTGAGGAGTGTACAAGGCTCAGAAGTCATCTTGACCAGGCGCGTCGGATAATGGGTGGAAAGGATCCGGCAGGCAGACAGCTCAATTTCCTGCTGCAGGAGATGCACAGGGAAGTCAACACCGTAGGCAGCAAGTCCAACGAGCATGAGATAAGCCATATTGTCGTCAGAATGAAAGAGGAATTGGAGAGAATCAGAGAGCAGGTTCAGAACATTGAATAATCGAGGGTTTCCACTGATTATCAGCGCTCCTTCGGGAGCCGGCAAGACAAGCATCTGTTACGCAGTTCTCCGGATAGTGGACGAAGCGGAGTACTCGGTATCGGTGACAACCAGATCGCGAAGAAACAATGAACGGGATGGAGTTGATTATCACTTCGTCACGCCTGAGCAGTTCGAAGAGATGATCGATCGGGGAGAGCTGGCAGAGTGGGCGGAGGTACATGAATACCAATACGGTACTCTCAAGGCCAAATTGAGTGGTGCGGTCGAGCGGGGGAAGGTTGTCATCCTCGATATCGACGGTCAGGGAGCGAAGAGCCTGAAGAAGAGCTATCCCGATTCGGTTCTCGTCTTCATCTTTCCGCCAACTCCCTCCGCCCTGGAGGAGCGGCTCGAAAACAGGGCTACCGACAGCATGAGAACGATAAGAAAGCGTCTGGAAGGAGCCAATCAGGAAGTAGAGAACGTGGAACTGTATGACTACGTCGTAGTCAATGAGGATTTTGAACATTCCGTGAGCCGGATAGTCCACATAATTGAAGCAGAGAAATGCGCTCTGGAGCGGATGCGTCCATTCATAGAGAAGTACTCTGAGGCACTGGCAGCGGAGAAAATGAAGAAGGAGAAGAGTTAGTGATTGAAGAGCGTTTGAACGTTGAAGACTTTCGCACCACGACACCGAATATCTATTGGGCTGTTGTAATAGCAGCGAGAGAAGCGAGGAAGATCAATAATCTCCGCAGGATGCAGGCGGTGCACGATCCAGAATACATAGAACCCGATGCAAAAGTGACGACGGAGGCTCTGACCCGTCTTATTGAGGGACGCGTTGAAGCTGAGGAGAGCGACAGTTCTTCCGAGTGATATGACGGGTAGATCCGCGCCGTGGCGAGAATAATACTTGGTATAACCGGTTCAATTGTTGCCTATAAGGGAGCAGATCTGGCGCGCTCCCTCATAAAACGGGGACACCAGGTCAGGGCGCTTATCAGCACGGGTGGTCAGAAATTCATCACTCCTCTGACCCTGCAGGCTCTTACAGGTCACCGGGTTCCATCAGACCAGTGGCAGGCGACAGAGGAGGATGGTCTCGACCATATACACCTGGCCCGCTGGGCTGACCTGATAGTGGTGGCCCCTGCGTCAGCAGATTTCCTTGCCAGAGCGGCGGGAGGCCTGGCTGACGAGCTGCTGACCACCGTTCTGCTGGCATTCGACGGCCCCCTCTTCATGGCACCGGCCATGAACACCAAGATGCTCGAAAATCCTGCCACCCTCGACAATATCTCGATCCTGAAGGATAGGGGTATCCATTTTATCGACAGTGAGGAGGGGAGGCTGGTGTGCGGAGAGCAGGGTTCGGGCAGGATGGCTGAGGTTGATGATATCGCCGATGCGGTATGTGACTTTCTTGCCGACCGGAAAGATTACAGCGGAGTAAAAGCGGTGGTAACCGCCGGGCCGACTGTGGAACCGATCGATCCGGTCAGGATAGTGACAAACCGCTCGAGCGGCAGGATGGGATTTGAAATCGCCAGGGCGCTCGATGCAAGGGGTGCCAGTGTATCCCTGATAACCGGTCCCACCGCTCTCGATCCGCCTGTGAATCTGACCGAAACAGTTTTTATCGATTCCTCGGCAGAAATGGAGAGTGCGGTAAGGGAACGATTTGCGGAGACAGATCTGCTGGTGATGGCGGCCGCCGTTGCCGACTGGCGACCTGTTGATCCCGGGCAGGGGAAGAAACCTCGTAACGATGGATCTCTCACGATAGAACTGGAACCGACTGTGGATATCCTGGAGGGCCTCTCAAGCATCAGAGAGAAGCAGGCCGTCATCGGGTTCGCTCTCGAAACAGAAGACCTGGTGGCCAGGGGGAGAGCGAAGCTGGAGAGGAAGAACCTCGATGCCATCGCGGTCAATAATCCGCTCGAGCAGGGAGCCGGACCTTACGAACTGACCAACAGGATTACATTGATCCACCGCGATGGCAGGATTGAGGAATTGCCGCTGCAGTCAAAGGAACAGGCCGCCCACCGGCTGCTCGATGCAGTCCGCGCATACGTGTCGGACAGTAGTAGTGGCTGATTCCCCACCTCAATGGCTGGCCGACAGCGCCCATTACCTCCGACAGCTTGTAGAGAGTGAGGGAGACCTGCTGATTCCGACCGCCGGTACGCAGCACCAGAACAGGAAAAGTGAAAAGAAGGGCGATCCGAACAAGTCGCCGGCGGATGAGAGCGCTGAGGAACCCTCGGGGCTTCTCGAAAAATTCCATCTCGAAATATGCAACTGTCAGAAATGCACTCTGGGAAAGACGAGGATCAACTTCGTCTTCGGTGTTGGCAATCCCGATGCAACCCTGATGTTCATTGGTGAAGCTCCGGGACGCGATGAGGACCTGAAGGGTGAACCTTTCGTAGGCCGGGCCGGACAGCTTTTGAATAAGATCATTGAAAGCATCGGCTTCGTACGCAAAGATGTCTATATAGGAAACATCCTGAAGTGCAGACCGCCGAATAACCGGGATCCACTGTCTGAAGAAGTAGATATGTGCGAACCTTATCTGCACAGGCAGATAGATATCATCAATCCGGCGGTGATATGCGCCCTGGGAAGAATTGCCGCACAGACCCTGCTGCGCACCGGGGCCACACTTGGTAAACTGAGGGAGAACATTCACACATATCAGGGCAGGCCGCTGATTGTTACATATCACCCGGCGGCACTGCTCAGGAATCCACACTGGAAGAAACCTGCGTGGGAGGATGTCCAGCTGCTGCGCAAGGTGCACGATGAGGAGGTCGGGTTGTGACGAACCCGGTGCGACAGAGCAGCAGCGGAACCCCGAAGGAACAGCGGATTCCGCCGCAGGCCGTAGAGGCCGAACGTGCCGTACTGGGTGCCATGATGCTCGGTGAAGAAGCAATCGGCACAGTCGTGGAATTCCTCGATGAGACCTGCTTTTACCGGGATTCCAATCGCCGGATATTCGAAAGTGTTGTCTCACTGTATCAGAAGGGGGAGCCTGCCGATCTGGTAACCGTACGGGAGGAATTGAAGAGTGCAGGGCATCTGGAAGCGGCTGGAGGGGAGCTCTACCTTGCAGAACTGCTCGATGAGGTGGCAACGACGGCCAATGTAGAATATTACGCCAGGATCGTCCTGGAAGCCGCGATCAAGAGGAAATTGATAAACGCACTTACCGGAGTTGTAGGCGATGCCTACGACACAGGTGAAGAGGCCGTCGATCTGCTCGATAGAGCGGAACAGACCGTTTTCAGTCTCTCAGAAAGAAGGCTGCGCACAGGCGCCAGAACCCTCGATGAAGTGCTTCATGACACATTTGAACTGATAGAGAAGGCCCACGAAAGAAAGGGCGGGCTTTCGGGAGTGCCCACAGGATTCAATCTGCTCGATGAGAAACTGGCCGGCCTGCAGCCTTCCGATCTGATCATCATTGCAGGCCGCCCCAGTATGGGGAAAACAGCCTTTGCCCTGAATGTGGCCAGGAACGTTGCCGTTGATGGGAATGCGTCTGTTGCTTTCTTCAGCCTGGAAATGAGTGCACACCAGCTTGCCCAGCGGATGCTCTGTTCAGAGGCACGCCTCGATATCCACGCGGTCAGAACCGGCAAACTGCCGCCCACCGACTGGCAGAAACTCTCCATGAGTGTCGGTCCGCTGGCTGATGCCAGGATTTTTATCGACGACTCAGCGACACTGAGTGCCCTTGAGTTCCGCGCCAAAGCCCGCAGGCTCAAGGCGGAGCACGATATCGGGCTAATAATGGTTGATTATCTGCAGCTGATGTCCGGACCGAAGGTAGAAAGCCGTCAGATAGAGATAACTATGATCAGCAGGGCGCTCAAGGCGCTGGCAAAGGAGCTGAACATCCCCGTTGTCGCTCTGAGTCAGCTGAGTCGTGCCGTTGAAACGCGTGGCGGAGACCGGAGACCCCAGCTTTCCGATCTGCGCGAATCCGGAGCGCTTGAGCAGGATGCAGACGTTGTTCTGTTCATGTATAGAGAGGAATACTACAACAAAGAGAAACCGGAAATTCAGGGCAGGGCGGAACTGATCATCGGCAAGCAGAGAAATGGTCCGGTGGGTATGGTGCCGCTGATGTTCCACAGCGAATATGCGAGATTCGACAATCTTGCCCCGGAGTCGATGGCTGTGGAAGCTCCCTTCTGATATGAAACTGCGAAAAGAACCAATACCCATTCGCGCCATTGAATTTGTTGGCGACAAGGTGGTCGTCTTCTCGATAGGTATCGGCCAGCTGGTCATGCTGGTACTCGACATGATAAGCCGTCTGCCCCGCCTTTTACGCCAGCCGTCACTGCTTATCCGGCAGATGGAATCGATAGGTCTGCGCAGCCTTCCCATGGTCGTCTTTGCAAGCCTTTTCACCGGGGCGGTTTCTGCAGCACAGGCAGGATACCAGATGCAGGATTTCGCTCCCCTGTCCCTGATTGGAGCGGCGGTCGGCAAGGCTGTAATCCTGGAGCTGGGGCCGGTTCTGACTGCTCTGGTTGTGGCAGGACGGGTAAGCACGAGTATCGCAGCCGAGCTGGGAACGATGCGGGTAACCGAACAGATAGACGCTCTGGAGACCATGGCGATCGATCCCGTCTGGTACCTGGCAGCGCCCCGCTTCTTTGCGGGACTGCTGATGATGCCCATGCTCGTGATAGCCTCGAGCATCGTTGCGATATTCGGAGGATATCTGGTATCACACATCATGATCGATATATCGACGGCAACCTTCTTCAACGGCGTTAAGATGCTTTTCGTCATGTACGACGTTGTTATAAACCAGACGAAGGCGATTATTTTCGGCGGAATCGTATCACTATCGGGGATCTTCTTCGGCTACAGGGCGAGGGGAGGTGCAGAGGGTGTCGGACAGGCCACGATCAATGCCGTGGTCACAGCCACCGTCCTTATCCTCGTTTTCGACTACCTGATTGCGGAGGTGATGCTCTGATGGTGGCGACCGCCGAAAAGGGATGCAGCATCTCCATTAAAAACCTGAAGAAGTACCTGGCAGGCAGGCCTGTTCTGCGTGATGTGACCCTCGATATTCCACCGGGAGAAACGATCGGGATCGTGGGGCGGTCTGGTTGCGGCAAGAGCGTTCTGCTCAAACATGTAATCGGCCTGATGTGGCCCGATAGCGGGCGGGTTCTGATCGACGGGAAAGAGATCGGCCTCATGAGTCAGGAGGAGCTGTACGTTACAAGAAACCGGTTCGGCATGCTGTTCCAGTCAGCGGCTCTATTCGACAGCATGTCGGTTGGAGAAAATGTCGCTCTGGGACTCCTCCATAACAGTGACATGAAACGTGCGGAAATCGTTGAAAAAGTCGACCACTGCCTCGGCATGGTCGGATTGCACGGCCTCGAAGAGAGGATGCCGAGTGAGCTGAGCGGCGGGATGAAGAAGCGCGTCGGGCTTGCGAGGGCGGTTTCGATGAACCCGGAGGTGATGCTCTTCGACGAACCGACGACCGGGCTCGATCCCATCATGTCGGCCGTCATTGATGAGGTTATCGCCGACCTTGTGGAACGGTTGAATACCACCGCTGTCGTGGTTACTCACGATATGAGAACCGTTAATACTATCTGTCATCGGGTGGCATTTCTGCATCGTGGAGTTATCTTTGCTGAGGGAACACCCGAAGAGATCACCAGCAGTGATGACGAGGTGGTTGCCCAGTTCATTGCGGGACGCGCCGATGGTCCGATAAGACCCAGAATGTAGTGCCTGCTGCCCGATATGTAAAATCTGCTTACCAAGGAGGTTCATGTGACCGTGTTGCTAAATGCGATGATGATGTACCAGGTGGGTGGAGAGGCTTCTCCACAGACCAATCCATTAGGACTGCTCCTTCCATTCGTGCTCATTTTCGCCGTGTTCTATTTCCTGATAATCAGGCCTCAGGGCAAGCGCCAGAAGGAACATAAGGCGATGGTCAATGCTCTTAAGAAGGGCGACCAGATAATTACCACAGGAGGACTCCACGGCACGATCCAGGCAATCAGCGACGAGAGTGAAGTAGTGACAATCGAAATCGCTGACAGGGTGCGGGTCAAGATCAGCCGTGGAAGTATTTCAAAGGTGGTGGAGAACAAGTAACGTGTCCAGGCTTCCCATCCGTTTGTATGGCGATCCGGTCCTGAGAACCAGGACCAGAGAAGTATCGGAAGTGGATGACGGGCTGCGAGAATTTGCAGACGTCATACGCGAGACGATGGTTGAGGCGGATGGAGCGGGCCTGGCTGCCAACCAGGTGGGTGATCTTCGCAGGATTATCGTAGTCAATATCGGCGAGAACGATACCACAGATGACGTACGGGTTCTGGTGAATCCCGAGATTACCGCCCGGGAGGGAACGATGAAGATCGTGGAGGGATGTCTCTCTCTCCCCGGGATAGAGGAAGAAGTTGAGCGGACCGCCAGAATCAGTGTCAGCTACATGAACCTGGATGGCGAGACTGAAAAAGTGGAAGTATCAGGTCTTCAGAGTGCGATAATTCAGCATGAGATCGATCATCTCGACGGAGTGCTTTTTATAGATCGGATCTCTCCTGTTCGCCGGAAGTTCCTGAGGGGAGCTCTTAAAAAGATATCTCGCGGCTCGAAACAACCGGCGTGAACATCGCCTTTCTGGGAAACGGTTCTTTTGGAATACCGGCTCTGCAGGAAATCCATGATTCCTCCCACCATGTCCTCTCTGTGGTCACCAGGCCCGACAGGCCTGAAGGAAGGGGCCGGCAGCCGGCCCCCTCACCTGTAAAGGCGGCGGCTCTTGAAATGGGCCTGCCCGTTCTGGAATACGGAAACCTGAAGGATGTCGAGACCGAAGAACAGTTCCGATCCCTGAAAACCGACCTCTGGGTGGTAGTCGCTTTCCCGATCATCCCGGAATCCCTGCTGGGCATTCCTCCTCTGGGCGTTGTAAACCTGCATGCATCACTGCTTCCCCGTTACCGTGGTGCCGCTCCCGTGCAGTGGGCGATCATGAATGGAGAAAGCGTGACCGGTGTGACGACGTTCTTCATCGATGCAGGGGTTGATACCGGATCGATCTGCCTGCAGCGGGAGGTGTCGATCGATCCGGATGAAACAGCCGGAGAGCTCTCAGAACGACTGAAATACACAGGAGCGAAACTGATGCTGGAAACCGTGGATCTGGTGGAAAGCGGGGAGGCACCGCGGATCGCACAGGATACTTCGGTTTCCTCTCCGGCGCCGAAACTGAACAAATCGGACGGAGAGCTCGACTGGAACCTCGGGGCGGATGAAGTGATCAACCGGATCAGGGGGCTCAATCCGTGGCCCGGTTCATTTACCCACTACAACCGGGAGCGCATCCTGGTCCTGAAGGCCAGAGCGCTTCTGGATACCGACGACTTCCAGGGTGAAACAGCGAACCTTCCTCCCGGCTCGATTGCAGGTTTTCTGAAGGATGGCACACCGCTGGTCGTTGCAGGCGATCGCCGTCTCATCGTCATGCTGCAGCTGCAGAGAGCGGGCAGGCAGCCGGCCGGTGCGGCCGATGTCGCCAGGGGTTTGAGGATGGAAACCGGAGACATGTTCCACTCTCCGGAAGAGATTGCCCCTGCAGGGGAGAAGGATTGAAGAATCGCGCTGATCCCCCCGATCGTGTTCGCCGGCTTGCGGTGAAGGTTCTCCTGGCGGTCGAAAAGGGTGAATTCCTGGACAGAATACTCGATGAGGTACGGGGGGAGCTGGAGGACGATGAATATTCTCCGCAAAGGCTGCATTTCCTGACAACCGGCACTGTTAAATGGAAGAGAAGACTCGATTACGAACTGGACCTGAGGCTTCCCGAAGGTATTGACAGCCTCCCAACGCCCTGCCGTGCCGTCCTCAGGCTGGCGCTCTTCGAATTGAGATGGACCGATGCGCCCGATTATGCCGTGGTCGATACAGCGGTTCATTTGACGAGGAGCCTGAATCTGGGCGGATTGAGCGGCCTGGTAAACGGGGTGTTGAGGGAAGCGGGCAGAAGGGGTGAACCCGACCCGCCGGAGGGTGATCTTGAAAAACTATCCATATGTGCCTCGCATCCATTGTGGCTCATCGAGAAAGTATCGGAGAGATTCGGCTTTGAGAGTGCTTCGGCTCTGGCAGAGTGGAATAATGAGGCGCCACCTCTGTGGGTAAGGATCAACAGGTTGAACACCACAATCGACGAGGCCGCTGAAAAGCTGGGCGGGCAGGGGGTGGAGATACTATCCGAGAGCCTGCTGCCCGGGTACCTGTTGCTGGACAGTAGTATCCCCCCCGGCGATTTGAGGGGGATCGAAGAGGGATGGCTGACAGTTCAGGATCCTTCGGCCGGTCTGGCGAGCTATCTGCTCGAACCGGTGCCGGGTATGAGGGTGGCCGACATCTGCGCCGCACCGGGGGGCAAATCGACCCATCTGGCCGAACTGGGTGGCACAGAGGTCGAGATCGTGGCAACAGATTCCGACCGGCAGCGTTTGAAGAGATTGAAGCAGAATATTGAGAGGCATCGATCCCGGCGGCTGTCGGTTCGCGACTATGAGGAAGTGCTGGACGGCAGAGGGTTGTTTGATGGCGTGATCGTAGATGTACCCTGTTCCAACCTGGGCGTGCTTCGGCGCAGAGCTGACGCCAGGTGGAGAATCGGGGAGAAGGACCTTTACCGTCTGGCGGAGATACAGTTCCATCTCCTGGAGAAAGGAGCGGAACTGGTCAGACCGGGAGGCGCACTGGTTTACAGCACCTGCACATTCACCTCTGAAGAGAATGAAAAGGTGATAGACAGGTTCCTGTCCGATCATATTGATTTTGAACCGGGCATGGTTCCCCCGGCTGTTCCCGTTACATTCAGGCGAGAGGGTGGAACCGTTTCATCGCTTCCCTGGAAGCACGGCATTGACGGCGCCTTTGCGGCCAGACTGATACGACTCGAGGGGTAAATCCTGGAGTTCATGTTGTCCCCAGCGGGCACGTAAATCAGATACACTCCCACAAAGGGAGCCTGTCCCCCCGAAAACTTCCGTTCTCGTTGAACCGTAATGAGTTACACGTATTCTGCCTCTTCTGTTTCAAGTCTTTTTTACCTTCATAAAGTGGTAGTCGAAAGACCTCCCTGCTGAGCGTCGAGTTATGATCTGCTGTAGAGGTCTGAAAGCGATGTTATTGGTCGGATGGAATTATTCGGGGGGACAGATGTAGAATAAGGCGCGGGTCGACCATGGAAGGCGGTCTCAGAAGTATAACCGGAAGCCGAGTAGAGCAGACTCGCGGATTCTTCTCCTGCTACTTCCTCTTTTCGAGGTCAAGGACCATCGCCTGAAGAACCGACCGGTCGGTGTCGTCCTGGACAAAGGCGACAAGCACGAGCTGGCTCTCGTCGATTTCGTGCCGCTTGACGCTGAATCCAGAGCCTTCACGGAATGAACCTGAATGCTCAGTTTCCCAATCGGTCAGGTACTCGAGCAGGCTGGCTTCCAACTCGCTTATGTCCACCTCGCTGGAGAACTCAGCTATCTCCTTGGATGTGTCGATGGCAAAGCCGTCAGTTCCACCAATCAGCTTTCGCACGACCATCTTGTGCTCACTGATCCCGTTGCCTCCCTCGTGGTGGACGACCTTCTCCGCCAGCACAACCTGCAGCCTCAGGTTCTCGTTCTCCCGCAGGCTGCGGTCCACAATTGAAACAGAGGCGCTCATCGTGACCGTGTTGCCGGTGCGCTCACCGGAGAGAGAAACCTCGACGGCAGGAGCGTTCGCCATCCCGTTTTCGATGGACCACGAGTAGAAATCGAAGCGGCTCTTGGCCGCGCTCTTTCCACCGCCGCCAACGGCCACATCAGTGCCGTTCACAATGGAAGTGGGCGTGCCGCCGATTACCCTTTCCCTGGCGTTGTAGTATTCCTGGCGGGCCTCGGTGTCCGGGTTGGTCATCGGATCCGGTCCTGGAATGTGCAGGTGGTACTCCAGGATTGCCAGGACCTTTGCGGGGTAGTACTCCAGGAGGTAGTCGTATGCAAGGTCGGAGGCCACACAGGGCGGGCACTCCGATCCGGTGAACAACTCCGCCAATACGACCCGGCCCGACCAGCTGGCAGGCACCTCGAATTCACCTTCCGGATTCCACGACTCCAGATCCTCCTGCATTTTTTTCTGGACATCCTCCAGGCTCTTCTCTTCCCCGTAAGTTTTTTCCCAGAGCTCTTTCAGCTGAGTCATCACTGCCGGGTATGCAACAAAGCCGGCACTTTGAAGGTAGGCGTCGATGGCTTCCTCGGGCCGCCCCAGCTCCTCCAGCGCTTTCCCTTTCGTAAGGTGGAAGTCGAACTCGTAGGGGGTGGCCAGCCGGGTTGCCGGTTCAAGTGCGGCGAGCACTTCCTCATAGTTTCCCATTTCGAGTTCGATCTTGGCCAACGTCACCCGGGCGGCGAGGAACGCTTCCGCTCCCTTCTCCGGGCCGGTTCCCCGCACAGCCTCTCGTGCATATTCCAGAGCCCGATCCAGATAAAATCCCATCTCTTCGAGGGCGGAGGCCAGCAATCG
>VAOY01024098.1_pt1 | contig 36281 bp, 32 predicted proteins | sample 3393881 | NCBI WGS metagenome assembly VAOY01 (sample SAMN08290430, study PRJNA428436) | hydrothermal vent metagenome | isolation source: Deep-sea hydrothermal vent chimney | place: Indian Ocean: Southwest Indian Ridge
GTATGGCTAAAAAATAGTGAACTTTGTTTGAAGGTTCATCATTATGTTGTGTTAGATGTTGAAGAGTGGTTTGAGTGGCATAATGAACAAGGTATTGAACCTCAACTTGATGAACTAAAAGCCTTTATTGCTAAAACAAATAAAGAGCAAGGTCGCTAAACTAAACGAATATAATTAGATATCAGAAAAGGAACTTCATGCCATTTTTTAAATGGGAGAGATCAGATGAAAAGTTTTCTGATCTTAATTTTACTACTAAATGCTGGCTACTGTTTGGCTTGATATTTATGACTTGTATTGCGATTTTATTGCTTTATGGGGCAAATAAAGGGATGAATGAGCATGTGTTTTTTGATAAAGGTGATTATTATGTAAGTGAGGTTGGTATTCAGGCTCCTGCTTTCTTTTTATTACCATTCCCAGTATTAATGATTATTGGGATAATTCAAAAGATCTTTAATTATAAAAATGAAAAAACATTTTTGCTGATGATAAAGTCAACATTAGCTGGCATAGTTTTATACTTTATTTCGTCGATTGTGTTGAGTTTTTACATTGAAGCAAACTTAAAAAATCATGGCTACACTTATTGTTCATGGTATAAGTATTCGCCAACACGCTCCCCCGATGTATGGCTAAAAAATAGTGAACTTTGTTTGAAAATTCATCATTATGTTGTGTCTGATGTTGAAGAGTGGTTTGAGTGGCATAATGAGCAAGGTATTGAACCTCAACTTGATGAACTAAAAGCCTTTATTGCTAAAACAAATAAAGAGCAAGGTCGCTAAGTTAAATCGTGGCTGTTTGAAATTAGACAGTTTTAGTGTGATTCAAAGCCGCAGATGCGGCTTTATTTTTTGGGGCCTAGAATACGTTTTGTCGATGCTGTTTTCGTTGGGGCAGGGGCTTTGTTGAGCACCATCACAGGGCGGGTAACAAAGATGTTATTAGGGTAAATAACTTTATGCCCATCAACGTGTTCAAGCACAACATTCATTAATCCCATTTCAGTAATGCGACCTTCAAGAAAGTTTGCGCCATCAATCACTCTTACCCAATAGCCAACACGGCAGTCGTTTTGAATGAACATGAGTAAAAAGGCTGTTAAGTTACTAAGAAGTGACCATGCAGCAAACAGTGCAACGCCGAGCATGGCAAAAATTGAGGAGCCAAGCACTAACAAACCACGCAACTCGATCCCCCAAAAAACTAATACTAAGCACAGCATAACAATGGCTAGAATAATATTTAGTAGGAGCTCTGCGCGGTATTCACGATGAGGATCGGCTTTTCCTTTGATTGCTTTAAGCAACAGCTTTTTCGTGGTTTTACGAAGTAACGGGTAAAGCAAAATCGCGATGATTGTGACGATTAAATGGTATTGCTCATTAAAAAGTTCGACGAAGTCCAAATGGGTTCCTAAGTTAAAGATTTACGCACCAATTTTAGCGTTTTAGGCTGTGAAAAACAGTAATTTAAAAAGTATTTTTAACGGTGACGAGCCACTGCACAGAGTCAATATCATCATCTTGTTTGTTAATTGGCGCAGCAATATCGAGGTGAATAACCGTGCCTGCATTTGCGCGACTTGGGGCTAAGCGAAGCCCAACTCCGACGTTTTGTAATACGTTGCCGTTGGAGCCATTGTCTTTATCGTTATACCAAGCACGGCCTATATCGTAAAAGGCTGCACCGCCTACTTTAAATAATTGTAGTAAGTCATATTCCCAATAATAGCGTTTTTCTAATGTTACTAGAAAGCTGCGATCACCTACTTGGTAATCCAAAGGGTAACCGCGTAAACCATTCTCGCCCCCTAAGGTTAGTTGCTTATCTGCGGTCAGGTTTTTTGCATATTGCAGACGCACTTTTGCATACCAAGTTTGTTGTATGCTGGTGTTTAAGTAGTACTGAACTTGTGAACTGGTTATTAAGTTTTCAACATCGTCTTGTTCTTCATTCCAATAGCCATCAATGTCTGCTTTGAAACGCCATAGTTGATTATCACCAGTGTAATGCGCTTTAGATAAAGAGAGCGAGTAAATGGTGCGGCTGGCATCATCACTTATATCTTTACTTGAATAGCCCAGTAAGGCACTAATATTCCAGCCTAAATTAAGATCCTCGGTGCGGTAGATACTGTCAAAATTTCTCACTTTAACAAAATGGTCTTCAAACCACTGGCCACGAATGTAGGGGTAACTTACGTTACGATCATTGGCGACCGGTAAATGTGTTTCAGAAATGGCTGCAAAGGTATCTTCTCGGTTTTCAAACCCGATGCTAAGGCGCTGAGTCCAATTATTTGCAAAATGACGTGAGTGACCAAAGTAGGCCCTATTTAAAATCGTTTTTTGTTCAAATTCGCTAACAACATCACCGCGGTAATATAGCGACTCACGACGCTGGTCAGAGTAACTCGTAAAGCCATAGCTGTAAGGGGTATCTATTGAGAAAAAGGGATAACTTAAATCTATGTAGTGGCGTTTACCATCATCGTTGTCTGAGTATTCAATGCGACCTCGATAACGGCTAGATAGAATATTAGGATCATCATATACGAATAAATAACCGGTACGATCAGCATCACGCGTGCGCGAGAAAGAAACGCGTTTACCCCATCCTAAAAAGTTAGATTCACGAAAACCAATACTCGATTCGTTTTCACCGCCACTGCGGCTAAAGCTTATTTCAGGAAGCAAAGTCCATAAATCACGCGTCACGACCTTCACACGAACATTACCATCGCAATCAAGGTTAGCGTGAATGCGTGCGTCATATAGGTAGCCTTGCTTACGTAGGAGCCGCTCTGATTCTAGTAGCTTACGAGGGTTATAAGTATCGCCTTCACTGAACAGTAAAACGCTATGAATAACCTCAGGCTCCGTTGTCATGTGCGCGCGGTTTGCAAAGCGAAATAAAAAGTTATCTTCTTCTTCAAGTTCAGTGTTGAAGACATTAAGTTGCTCAAGCTCAACAGCAACAATTTTACGATTTTCGGCGGCTTCAGGGAGTGGGTTGTCGGTATCAAGTTGGCGACGTAGGTTGTTATCTTGTGATTTAAGCGTACGTTGGTTTTGACAATAATTGTTATCATCACTAGGTAGCTGCTGCGCATATGCACTTGCTGCCATGCTTACTGTCAGTAATGTCGTTAACCGAGCAACAAAGTGCGACTGCTTAAATCCCATTTACACCCTTAGTTGTTTATGCCTTATACAGATACTACATACTAAGCGCAGAAAAAAGTCTAGCTTATTATTGTAACTGCATAACTAAATACTGATAAAGGTCAGCTAATAAGGCTGCTGCTTCAACGCCTTCGGCGTTAATCCAAATACTTTCACTGTAATGTTCAAAGTTTAGATTAAAACTATGATCTGTAAAGTGAAACCTTACTCTATGTCGATCAGCTCCTGCATCAAAGTCAGCAGTTTGAATAGCTGGAGCGTGCAGGAAAAGTGTAGCCCATAACGCAAAGTCTTCATCGGTGGGATGTTCGCTTGGCGTGATGATAATAACTTGATGTTCAGCATCGTATAAAAGTTCAGTCATACTTACCCTAGTTGGCTGCGAGGTAATCGCGAATGGTATTTAAAAACGGTGCCCCGTACTTGTTAAGCTTTGTAAAACCAACACCCGATACTTTCAAGAACTCACTGTCATTGGTTGGCATTAGCTGCGCCATTTCAGCAAGGGTTTTATCATTGAACACCACATAAGGCGGCACATCGTCCGCATCTGCAAGCTCCTTACGTAGAGCACGCAGCCGCGCAAACAGCTTTTTATCATAATTAAATTGAGCGAGTTTATCTTGGTATACGTGTTTCGCTTGAAGGCGGGGTTCTGCCAGCTGTAGGGCGTATTCACTTTTAAGCACTGCACGTGCAGCTTCGGTTAAACGAAGCGAAGAACCTTGTGTGATGTCTTGGCTCAATAAACCCTGATGAATAAGCTGCCTTAAAATACTCAGCCAAAACTCCACACTGTGATCTTTACCTATCCCATAGGTGCTTAGCTGGTGGTGATTATTATCACGGATACGACTGGTGTTAGCACCGCGCAACAGCTCAACAATATAACCAATACCAAAGCGTTGCTCAGCACGATAAACACAGGATAGTGCTTGCTGGGCAACCAGTGTACCGTCAAAGCTTTTTGGTGGATTTAGGCAGATATCGCAGTTGCCACACGTTTCGCGTTTGTATTCACTAAAGTAATTGAGCAAGATTTGTCTGCGACAGGTTTGTGCTTCGGCAAAGCTGGCCATAGCGTTAAAGCGCTGCTCTTCAACACGGCGACGTTGCTCGTCCTCAATATCTTCAAAAAAGCGGCGTACGCGGCCGATATCAGCCGGATCAAAATACATAATCGCTTCTGCTGCAAGGCCATCACGACCAGCACGGCCTGTTTCTTGGTAATAGGCTTCAATGCTTTTTGGAATATCGTAATGCACTACAAATCGCACGTTTGGTTTGTTGATACCCATTCCAAACGCAACGGTGGCGACCACAATTTGAATATCGTCACGAGCAAAGCCCGATTGTACAAATTGGCGTTGCTCGTTACTCATACCTGCATGATAAGCCGCGGCATTAAATCCTGCGTCAGCGAGCTTTTCAGCCACATCATCAACCCGTTTTCGGCTGGTACAGTAAATTATACCGCTTTGATTTTGCTGCTCTTTTAAATAACGAAGTAGTTGCACCATCGGTTTGAACTTTTCTTCAATGGTGTAACGAATATTGGGTCTGTCGAAGCTGCCTGTGTGCACGTATGGGTGATTAAGTTGGAGCTGTTCAATAATATCGTAGCGCGTTGCTTTGTCTGCTGTGGCAGTTAATGCCATCATGGGCACATGCATAAAGCGCTGTTTTAATTCATTAAGCCTACAGTAATGTGGCCTAAAATCGTGCCCCCAATGCGATACACAATGGGCTTCATCAATCGCAAATAAGGCTAGCTTAAGGTGGCTCAAACGCTCTAAAAAATCATGCTGTAAGACTTTTTCTGGTGCAACATATAAAAGCTTAATTTGACCATAATGCAGTTGCTGATACACCGCTTGTTGTTCTTCAAATGGCAAGCTGTTGTTAATATAAGCGGCTTGAACACCAAGGGCACGAAGTTGCGCAACCTGATCTTGCATGAGGGAAATAAGTGGCGAAATGACCACTGTGACGCCATCAAGGATCAAAGCAGGTACTTGATAGCACAATGACTTACCACCGCCAGTAGGAAGCAGCACGAGCGAATCTTGTCCGTCTAGCGCGGCGGCTATAATAGCGTGTTGGCCATCACGAAACTCACTGTAACCAAATACTTGTTTGAGTACGGCTTGTGGTGAGCGAATGGGTGTGTTGGTTGTTGCGGTATTGGTATTCATCGCGAGCATTTTAGTGTTTTTTTATAGCGATGTCTTTAGCAATATACCTAAACGACCTCAAGATGCAGAATTCAACGTTTCACAGGGGCTTAATATCAAGGCGTTACTTTGCAACAATCAGTCCCTTTTAAGAAGTAACAACGATGAGAGTAAGTGCCTGTGGAGCGCCCAAAGGGTTTATTTAACCCGTTTTAGTTGCGCAGTTAGAAAGGGGGCGTAAAATAGTGTTTTTAATCTATAAAGCCTAACTTATGCCTACCAATACCGAACAGCGAAAAGGGGTCATTTTTGCATGTTTAGCCTTTTTTATGTGGGGCTTAGCACCCATTTATTTTAAGCTTCTACAAGATATTTCTGCTTTTGAAATATTGATGCACCGTGTTATTTGGTCGGTGTTATTTTTACTTCTTATTATTGCTGTTCGTCATCAGTGGCAGCGAATTCGAGTTGCTTTAAGTCAGCCTAAACTGCTGTTTATGCTGGTGGTTACCGCTACCTTGTTGGGTTTTAATTGGGGGTTGTTTATTTGGGCGGTGAATAATAACCACATGCTGGATGCAAGCTTAGGTTATTACATAAACCCGCTTTTAAATGTATTACTAGGGATGCTTTTTTTAGGTGAGCGTTTACGTAAGTGGCAAGGTGTTGCAGTAGGTTTAGCCTTGTGCGGGGTACTGTTACAGTTGGTAAGTTTTGGCTCTTTCCCTGTGGTTGCGTTCTCATTGGCGGGCTCGTTTGCTATTTATGGTTTACTACGTAAAAAGCTGCCTATTGAGTCATTACCAGGTTTGTTGCTCGAAGCGCTAATTTTACTGCCTGTTGCATTGATTTACTGGTGGTTAATGGTGCCGACTACAAGTTCAGATTTTACGGCTAATGATTGGCATATTAACTTATTGCTGATCAGTGCTGGTGTTGTGACAACTTTACCTCTTTTATGTTTTACAGGTGCAGCTAAGCGCTTGCAATACAGTACCTTAGGTTTTTTCCAGTATATAGGTCCGAGTTTAATGTTTGTGCTTGCTGTGGCGTTTTATGGTGAAGTATTTGATGCTGAGCGGGTGGTCACATTTGCGTGTATTTGGAGTGCGTTGGCATTATTTAGTTGGGACTCTTATCGCCAAAGCCGTAAGCAGCGAAAAGCACAGCTAGCCGCCGTAACTAAGCCAGTATAAAGCTTAACTCACTAGTTTGTTACGGCCACTTTCTTTGGCTTGATAAAGTTTTAAGTCGGCCTGTTTTATAAGTTCATCAAGGCTATAAACAGGCCCATTATGAAAGCCTATCGATAAGGTGAAGGCTACCTTATCTTTACTAAATTCAGTACTGTGCTTTTGGACAAAGAGACGAAATTTTTCTAATCGTTGGTATGCTTTTTCAGCGTCTTGATCAGCAAAGTACACTGCAAACTCTTCACCACCCAAACGACCAACAATGTTATCTTTGAAGTAGGTTTGCATACATTGCGCTAGCCCTTTTAAAACTTCATCCCCTGCATCGTGGCCGTATTTATCGTTAATTGCTTTAAAGTGATCTACATCGATCATTCCTAAAGAGACTTGATTGTTGGCAAGTTTAGCGGCTTTTAAGTGGTTATTTGCTTCACCAAAAAAGTAGCGGCGGTTAGGGAGTTTTGTAAGATAGTCAGTGTTTGCTTGCAAACGAATCGTTTTAATATTCTCAAGCATGTCGACGTTCTGGCTAAGCCGACAATAAAATTCTTCGCTATTAAATGGTTTACGCAGGTAGTCATCTGCACCTGATTTTAAAAAGCGCGTTGAAAGATGCAATGTATCAAGTGCTGATATACCAATAATTGCTTTTTCATCGTTTGAGTATAAACGGCGAATCTCGACACAGAGCTCATCACCGTTCATATTCGGCATTTCGTTGTCGGTGATAATAACGGAAATGGTTGGATTCTCAGCGAGGACTTTTAATGCTTGTGCACCATCTTCAGCCTCTAACACTTGGTATTTATGCCGTGTGAGCAGGTTACAAATATAATGGCGAGTGGATGCAGAATCATCAACCACGAGTACTTGAATTTGCTCATTACGAGGTAGGCGAGTAAGTTGTTTCTCTAGGTATTGATATGCCTGTTTATTTTCTTTAGTGATGTAATCAATAATCGGGTGTTTTTCAACAATATTGCGTGTGGTTTCATCAAGGTTACCAGTCATTACAATGGTAGGGATGTCGGCTGCAATGGTACAAGGTACGGCTTCGCCAGTTGGCGCATCAGGAAGAATAAAATCAACAACAGCGCAAAAGTAACTGTGTTGGCTAATGAGCTCTTTTGCCTCTGCTAAAGAACTGGCAATATCCGCTTCATAGCCAACTTTTTGCGCGATATGCTTTTGCACTCGCGCAATGGTTGGCGTATCTTCAATTATTAATAGTCTTCGAGTCACAACTTGCCTTGTAATAACTTATTGGCGAAACAAAAGTTATTACAAGTTTTAACCCTAAAAGGGTAAAAAAGCAAATCGTTATAAGCTGTCTGACTCAGAATAATATTCAACACTCTGCGATGTTGGACTTGCAATTCGAGAACGACCAAATAAAGTGTGAAACTTAGTTTTGCAGGTTGTTTGTTTAAGGTATTTTATCCAAGCGCGCTCAATCGGATTAGTGGCTTCTAAATTACCTGTAACAACTTGTACAAATTGAGTTTGAAATTCATTTTGTGGTTCTAGGGTTTTGTTGTATAAACCCTTTAATATAACACCATGCTGTTCGAGAATGTCGGCTTCTAGCAAAGTGAAGTGACCACTACGACCAAAACCGCGTGGGAAATTTTGATCATCATAAAATTGACGTTGGCTTGCAAATGCCTGACGAAGTGATGAAATGTCAATGCTCATGGCTTTATCCTCATGCCCTAATTTCTTGCAGGAGTATGGATCAAGTTGTCGATTTTATTAAACAAGTTATTTTTATCGTAAGGGTAAAAAATGGATATCGATTTATTGAAGACTTTTGTTGAAGTCGTGCGCACGCGCCATTTCGGCAAAGCAGCTGAGAATTTATATATTACGCAGTCTGCGGTGAGTTTTCGGATCCGACAATTAGAGCAAGGTCTAGGTGTTAACTTATTTATTCGTCAGCGTAATAATATTCAATTAACAGCACCAGGCGAGCGATTATTGCCTCATGCACAAATGATCATAACTGGCATGCAAAGGGCAAAAGTCGATGTAGCTCTGGCAGATAATATGCACAAGCAAATTAGCCTAGCAGGCACCCCAAATGTTTGGGATGCATTTTTGCAGTTCGGTATTACTAATATAGTCTCTGCAATGCCTGGTGTGTCACTTGTAGCTGAAGTTAAGGCTCAGCAAGAAAGTACTCGTTTATTACTAGAACGTACATTAGATCTTGCTGTGCTGTTCGATCCTCCGAAGGTGGATGAACTTGTTGTTAAGCGAATATGTGAACTACCAATCATTCCTGTTAGTGCTTTTGAAGCTGCAAATAGTGAAAACTTTTTCGATAAGCAGTATGTGTATGTTGATTGGGGAACGTCCTTTTCGTTATGGCATGCACGTGAGTTTAATGGCCACGCACCTCCTTATTTTAGAACCAGTACAGGACGTATAGCACTCGATTTAATTTTAAAATGCGGCGGCAGTGCATTTATTCCTCAACTACTGGTTGAGGAGCAATTAAAGGCGGGTGAACTTTATCATGTTGAAGATGTGGCCCACACGTCCCGTGATGTGTTTGTTGCGTATCATAAAGACAATGAACAAACCCCATTACTGGAAAAATTGGTCAACCTCTTGATGGAGTTTAAAATAAGTTATAAGTAGTTCCTGTTAGGCGAAATTTCTAATATGATATATTATATCAATATTGCTTAGGGATGAATGTCTAATGGGATTCGATAAACGGACGTTTTGTATTTATGAGGTGTCTCAAAAAAACTCTCTGCTTGCGGGTGTGTTGACTGAATTTGACTTGTCAGACTTGAATAGCCATGTGTTATTACCTCATGAGTCTGTTAGTGTTTCACATGCGATGAAACTAAAAAAATACGTTACCCAAAAGCAGTTTGTTTTGCCTCCTAGTCTCTTAATTGGCCCGCTTGATATAAATTTATTTGCTTGGCGCACTGCGAGTGAAAAAGTAGCTAGCTGGGAAAATGAGAGCGATAAAAGCGAACACAGTATTTATTTAATTAAATGTGATTCCATAAACCAGCAACTTTATAAATTATTATCTAACAAGCAAGATTGGTTGATTGCAGATGGCCATCATCGGGTATTTGCAGCCAAACAGTTACACTCATCTCAAAGAAAGTTAATGGTTTGGCTTACAGCAAAAGAAGATGTTGTCGTGAAAAGTTTTACGCTTCAAGTCAAAATTTCAACCCCCCTGCACATGCAAACCCTTGTAAAGCATCTAGCGCAATTTGGTATTGTTGAATGTGATAAAAAGCTAGCAGATTACGCGCTTGTGAATAAAAACAAGACGAGGTACTTTTCTTTACACGGAAATAATGCTGACTCTTATCGTATTCAAACTCAGCTGCGTCAGGCTTTGTGCAAGCTACCGCAGTTTGTGAGCCTTGTTCCGTCATCTATTAGTACGACTAGCGAGGACGCATTAACGATCACTGTGTCATGCCGAGATCCATACATTGAAGATATATTTGCTGCCGCCAAAGCGGGCAAATATTTTCCTGAAAAGTCGACCTTATTTACGCATAAGGCCGACAGTCGAGTGCTTGATTATTTAAATCAACAGGCAGTTTGTGCTTAAAAGCCCTCGCAGAGGGCGATACTTATAATTGTTTAAATGCTTCAAGCACTCTAAGGTTTTGCTCTGGAAGCCCGATAGTTACTCTGACAAAATGATCAAAACCAGATTCTAGCCAAGGTTTTATCATTATTCCTTGTTGCAGAAACAAAGATGCAACATGCGCAGACGGCTGCTTTACATCAATAAATAAAAAGTTGGCTAGACTTGGCGCGACAAAATACCCAAGCTCAGTGAGTGCGGTGCTGAGTTTTTCTCTTTCGCGGTTTGTTTGCGTGACTGTGTCTACCAAATAAGCGGGATCTTGCAGTACAGCAATCGCCGCCAGTTGTGCCAGTCGATTTACATTGTAAGGTGTACGGATGCGATGTAGATAATCTGCTAATTGTGCATTTGCCATTACGCCATAACCCACTCTAAGTCCTGCAAGACCATAAGCTTTAGAAAAAGTCCGTAATACCGCATAGGGACGAGGTTGGACTTGAAGTAGTGCTAAACTGTCGACAAACTCTTTATGGCCTTGGGCATATTCGCAATATGCTTCATCGATGACGATAACCGTATTGAGTGGACAGGCATCGATTATACGCTGTAGGTTTTTGGCATCAAACGTACAACCAACCGGGTTGGACGGATTGGCAAGCATCAGCATTTTTAAGTCTGGGTGGTGTGCGATCGTATTGAGCCAATCATCAATTCGGTAGGATAGATCGCTTTGCATCGGCACCTCTAGGACCTTTGCCCCCATCATATTGGCGTAAATTCCATGCAGTGCAAAGGTAGGCTTGGCCACTAACACTTTATCGCCTTGATTAAGAAACGCCTTGCAGAGCATCGAGAGTACATCCTCAGAGCCATTACCGATCACAATTTGTTCTTTAGCAACGTTAAGCTTTGTAGCTAGGCGCTCGCTTAGCTCTGTGCATTGACTGTCTGGATAGCAGCTAGCGGTATGCAGCTGTGCTTTAAATGCATTAAGTGCTGCTGGGCTCGGCCCTAAAGGGTTTTCATTGACCGACAGGTTTATCATATTGGGGTGCAAATTATGCGCTGTTGCTTGCTCAATGGTTTGCCCTGCCCCGTAGGGAGGCAGCGCAATCACTTCTTTGCGGGCGGGGTTTAGCATTGTCCTTGTCATGCGTTTTGCTCCTTGAGTGATGCGGGATTAAGTAAGCGATTAACTCTGTGATTAAAAAGCCAAATCTCAGATAGTGCTGTGACTGCAAGCCCTAATGCTAGGGCGTACCAAACGCCTAAAATACCCAAACCAAAAAATTGTTGAAATAACCAGGCTCCAGGAAGGCCAATGCACCAATAGCCGATTAAAGACAGCATGAGAGTGCTTTTAACATCGCCAAGTCCGCGCAAAATACCAAGCCCGATATTTTGCCACGCGTCAAAAAACTGCAAAAAGGCGGCAATAACAAGTAACTCTATGGCGATAACCACTACATCGGAGTTTTGTAATTCTTCAGCACTTAAAAATGGCAGCAGCACAAGTTCGGGGACGAATAAATAGATTAAGGCGAAGACCGTCATGACTGCTGCACCGCAAACAATGCCCAAATTGCCGATGCGTTTGGCATGATGAAAGTCTCCCGCAGCATTGGCTTCGCTAATGTAGATAGAGCAAGCGGATGAAATCCCAGCCGACACCATAAATACGATGTACACCATTTGGCTTACCACGTTATGAGCGGCTAAGGCATTCACGCCGAGTGTTGCTACAAATAACGCAAGCACGGTGAAAAATCCGGCTTCAAGCCCATATGTTGCGCCAATTGGCACGCCCATTTTCCATGTTTTGCTAAGCGCTTCGCGATCGGTTTGCCAAAACTTCAAAGTGAGGTAAGGGCTTAGTACGTCATCACGTTTGGCAAATAGCACAAACAATAAAAATGATAAATACAGCACGATGCCTGTGGCGGCCGCAACTCCCACAAAGCCAAGTTGTGGTAGACCAAACTTACCAAAAATAAGGCCGTAATTGAGCACAACCGTAAGAACAACAGACATACCTGTTATTAACATCAGAGGTCCTGGTCTTTTTAGCCCCACACTAAAGTGGCGTATACTTTGAAACCAAAAACAGGGTAATAATCCCAACGCGACAACAGCTAAATATTGTGTCGTCAAATTGGCAATAGACTCGGATGTACCAATAAACCTTAAGAAAGGTCCCATGGCAAACATTATAGCGGCGAATACTAGGCCTAAAAATGTCCCGATAAGCATGCTGGCGTTAAAAAGAGAGGTGATCTGATCTTGCTTATCCTTGCCGATTGCATCAGACACCAAGTTGCCTGTTGCCGTGACCACGCCCGTCCCCATGGTTCTAAATTGATTAAAAATACCAATGGCGAGGCCGCCAGCAGCCAGCTCTAGTGGGCTCAACATGCCGAGCATGATGAGATCAATCGTTGCAATTGCCACGTAGAGCAGGTTAGTCAGAATAAGCGGCCCTGCGAGTTGGCTTACTTTAAAGATATCGGCGCGGGCTGAAGCTACCATAGCGTTACTTCCTCCACGTTTTCTTGTGTGATAGCAAAGTCGGCAACGGCTCGTCCGAGTGCCACGTCAGTAATAATCATGCCGCTGTTATAGACAAAGATAATTTCATCAGGGTGAGTTCGTGCCGGCTTCTCACCATTGAGTATTTCAGTCAATGTTGCATCAACAGCGGGTAGCTTACCGTTCTCGTCTAATAAATCGTCTCCGGTGACCTTCATTTGTTCTGCATCTGTTGTGAGCAATCTATCCGCTCGATGTAGCACCGATTTTTCGATTCCATAGCCAACTAAAATCACCACCGCGCCGGGTTTTAACCATTCATATTTAATGTTCTCTTTGGCGGATAATCCAGTAACGGCAAGGATCACGTCGGCTTGTCTTACTGAAGCTTCTAAGTCTTGTGATACCGCAACGTGTCGCTGTGGGTGATGAGCTTTTAGTTTTTGTTGAACTGATTCTAAACCTGCTTGGTAGCTGCCATGAACGGTTAGGTGTGTGAGTTGTGGTAATGCAGTAACGAGCATAGGTAAAGCGATTTGCCCTTGAACACCTGTGCCCACAACTAATGCATGCTTAGCATCTGAATGAACGGCATATTTTGCAAACAAGGCGGAGGTGGCTGATGTGCGCATAGGGCCTAGTTCTTTTACATCCATTAAAGCCACAGGACGGCCTGTGGCATCATCGCAAAGAAAGATAAAAGAATAGAACTGGTATTGGTTACGGCTTCTATCTGGGTCATATTCGTAGACCACTTTAAACCCTACGGTATTACTGGCAGCATCGCGACCGGCCATACTATAGGCAATGGAGTGGCCATCTTGTGGTGTCATAATGACTTTAAGTGGATTGGCAGAGTCGGGGTGATGCAGTGAGCGAAAGGCGTTTTCCACTACCTCAATAACTTTGCTATAGGGGAAATTAAGTTGTGCCAGTCGGGCTTCATTCAGTATCGGCAGCGTTGTTTTTTGGGTCATGGTTAGGCTCTCGCGGCAGGTTTATATTGCGTTAATAGGTCATCGAGTTCTTGCTCGATGTTAATGTCGATAAGGTCGTGTTTTGCCATCCAATCATCATTGAAGAGCGTGTCGAGATACTTCTCACCACCATCACAAACGAGCACCACAAATACGCTATCGGCGGGAGCGGTTTTTAATGCTTGTAGTGCTTCATAAATAACACCACCAGCCGAGCCACCGACCATCAGGGCGTAGTGTTTAGCAAGGTATCTGGCGGTATTAAACGCTTGTTTGTCAGATACCTTTACGCCTTTGTCGATAAGCTCGTATTCAATGACAGGCCCTATCTCTGCACCTTCTGGCGTACCCGTTCCAGATTGATGATAATTCAGCCCAGGCCCGCCAAAAATCACAGAACCCACAGGTTCTACACCAATCGTTGTTAGTTGATGACAACCTAAGTCGCGCAGAGCCCTTGTTGTGCCGCATAGCGAACCACCCGTGCCAACTGCACCGACAAGGTGAGTAATGTGCTCACCTAGTTCATGAAACACTTCTTGTGCGAGCCCATTATAGCCGCGGCTATTGGCAAAATTATTGTGTTGTGCTGTCCAAAAAGCCCCTTGTTCTTTTGCTAGTGTGGCAGCCATTGCATCGCGAATATCGGTCGATAAGCTGTCATCTCCGGCTTCGCTAACGCAGATCACTTCTGCGCCAAAGGCTTTCATATTGCTAATTTTTTCTTTTGCCGCATGGTTATCTACAAGCGCGGTAAAGCGATAGCCGCGCTCTGCCGCAAGTAGTGCAAGACCAACACCGGTATTGCCTGAGGTTGACTCAACAACCCAGCCTCCAGGCTTTAGTTGGCCACTGGCTTCTGCTTCATCTAACATGGATTTCGCCATGCGAATTTTAGCACTGCCAGTAGGATTAAACTGCTCAAGCTTAAGGTACAGCTTGCTGCCGTTCGGCAGGCTTAAAAACTGCATTAGCGGCGTGTTACCTATACTTTGCGATACCCTTAAATACGGGGTTAAATGCAATGTCGAGGCGAGCGGATGCTGCGCATTTATGTTCATAAATAGGCTCCTTTATGTTATTTCGTTGGGTATTTTTAGCTAAGTAGTTGCCAAGAAAGCATATTGCTCTCCCACGTTACGGCGATTTTTCGAGGTAATGGCATAGAGTGAAACTCGGATTCATTCGAGTCCATTTGATATCCTGCGGTGTTGAGATAAACCATAAGGTCATCGCGCTGTGGTAGTTGCGATAAGGGAATAAACCGCCAACTCAACATGTCACTATCTAGGCATGTTGCGCCGCCAAAGGCTACCCGATACTCTCCTAGTATGCCGTTTGAGTGTTGTGAGAGTAGTAATGGACTCGGTAAATATTCACTTTCAAACCATTGCTCTGACAATGATAAACTTGAGCCTGAAAGTGTCGCGATATAACAGTCGGATGTGCCAAGGTGGGGCTTAATCCCTTGTACTTTAAATAAGCTAATACCGGCTTGATCGAGCAGTGCGCGCCCAGGTTCAAGCATCAGTGTAAGGTCTTTTAGCTGTAATGCTTCTAATGCACTTTGTCCATGCTCGTTCTTCACCGCCAAAATAGCGAGCAAGGTATCCTCAAGTTTTTGCTTGGTATAATAGGGGTAAAACCCTGCAAAGGTTTTACCTGCAAAAAAGCATTCAAAGTCCAAGGCGTGTTGCCAGTGTTCGTCCTCTAAGTAGGAAATTGGGAGGCCGCCACCAATATTAATTTTTGATGGCGAGAGTCCCATTTGCTGGGCCTCATCTATTGCGCTGACTAAAGTATGAATGCTGTTGCCACGTGCATGTGGGCAATAACCACTTAGATGACAGCTAAATCCTTCTAAGCCCACCCATTCTTTGTATTCTCTGCATTGGGTTAATAATGACGAAAGCTGGCACAGTGAACTGCCAAATCGTGAGGTTTTAGTCGATTGTGTTTGCAAACGTAGCAGCACTCGAGCGGGGATTTTTCGCTGCTTGGCTATGGCAATGACACAGTCTAATTCAGCATATGAATCAATGGCGATAAGCGCTTGATGAACAAGTGCTAAGTTAATAAGTGTATCTGACTTATGTGGGCCAGATACGCCAATTTTTACACCTTTAATACCCCCGCTTAAGGCAAGTTCAAACTCCTGTACACTCGCAACATCTACTCCAATATCGTATTCAGACGCAGCTTGGGTAAAGCACTGGGCTTTGTTAGCTTTTTTCGCGAAGTAAATCTCATGCTTGAGTCCCTGCTTAGTTAAAGCATCTTGCAGTGTTTCGATATTTTCAGAAAAGCGCTGTGGAAACACTAAGTGTAGCGGCGCGCCCAACGCCGCTATCCATTCAAATAGTTTAGCTTTACTTTCTATTAGTAAGCTTTGTGTTTGTGAATGAAGTTTTGCAGCGAGGGCGTTACTCATACTACTAACACCTCTTTGTTATTCGCACTGTCTAGTTTGTTAACGCGACGTTTTGCTATAAGGAGAAGGCCAACGGCTAGTAGCAGCAACCAGATTAATGGCGTGTAGCTGTTCACAGGTGTAGTAAATTCGCTGCTAAATTGAGGAATATCCGCAAGATTCGTGATCGTTGGCTTTGCGCTACAACCATCACATGGTGCAAAGTCTCCTCTTTGATTGGCTTTAGCAATCTCGTTGGCAAAGAAACGTTGTAGCGCTTGATGATGAGCTTCAACTTCGCTCATAAAAGCGTAGTGACGCGCTAAACCGTTTCCAGCTAAATCAACCAATAGTGTTTGGACAATGAGCGCAGGGGAAAGATACTGTAGTTTTTGAGCGCTTTGTTGTTGTGCTTGCTGCGCGTTTAAAAAGCGTGCATCTTGAACTTCCATTGCGCGTTCGACAGAGTTTATTGTCGCAATTTTTTTTGTGGCGTAATCACTGGCGCCACTGCCATTTTTTGCAAGCTCTGGGTGGTCTTGAAAATACTGAGCTAAGGTTTTTTCACTCGCTTTTTGAGCGTCATCGCTGGCTGCTCGAAGACTATCTATATAGTGAATACGTGAAGGCGTTGGGTCGAGTAAAGCAATGCTTGTATTGACCAAAGCTGGAACAACAATCACCAAGGCGAGCCAACAGGTAACGAGAGTCGCAGCATTGTTTGCGGCACTTTTGGCCCGACTATTAACCCAAGCTGTTAAAGCAATCCAAAACCCAGAATAACACAGTACAATAAGGTTATAGCTAAGTAGTTCAGTAACACCCATCTGGTCTCTTATGATAACCAAAAGCAGGCTGCTTATGAGTAAAAATGGCATTACAATCAACGCACTTCGTAGTAGTAATTGGTAGGTGAGTAGATGCGTGGCACTGCCACCTTGAAGCATTAGTAGTCTTAACTGTCCGCCTTGGCGCTCACTCGCTAGAGCATTAAAACAAATGCTAATAATGAGCAGTGGCAGTAAATAGATCACCACAAAGCTTAAGTCGAACTGACCAAGTAACAGTGAAAGCGGGTGGACATAATCATATTGATGAACAATATGCTGCTTTTCTTTAATCAGCATTTTAAAATAATACGGTAATACATCCGCTTGTCCCGTTGCGATAGGAGCCGTTGCGAGCGGAGTTTTAGTAGCGTAATTTTGCATCAAGTAAAAAGCTTGTCCGCGCAGGTCGTACGGGTCTTCCCACCATTTATGATTTTCGGTACTCGCGAGCCTTTCGGGTAATCCTGCTTTAGCATTTTGAATTGTTTGTTGCTGCATTTGTTGAGCAGCAAGTACTACGTCGCGTTGCTTATTGGCAAAATAATGGGCGTTAAAGAATGCCACGAGTGCAAGCACGCTGGTGGTAAGAAAAAGTGTGAGTACGAGTTTCTCTCGCCATAGGTTTTTAAGCTCAGTGGCTAATATTAGGCGCTTCATCTTTGTTCCTCTAAACGTAGCTTTTTAATTGCAAATAAACTAAGTAGCACCAGTACAATCAGCCAAAAGGCAAAGCTTATAAGGCTAATAACGTAGTGAGGCAGGTAGTGAGCAAAACGTGGATATTGGTATGAAAACTCAGGGATCTGCTGCCATAGCTCTTTTCCAGCGGTGTAATGTCCCTGGGCCTTATGACCATGATCTCTTTGATTAAAGTTAAGGACTTCTTGCATTAGGCGACGATGTTGCTCTGCTGCATTTTCAAAAGATTGCTGGTGGCTAAAATCAGTGGCTGCGGTCGCCATCGAAAGTGTTTGTACTGCGATAAAGGGGGTTAGCAACCCTGCCAACTGGTAGCTTTGTGACTGTGCTTCAAGCTGTTCTAAACGGGCTTCAAATAAGCGATCAAAGATTTTGTCGGCGTACTGTTCACCAAATTGGAGTTGTGCTCCGGCATAATCGAAGGGTAAGTCTGCTACTTGGCTGACGCCATACTGGGCGAGTGTTTGCTGCTTAAATTTTTCAATCGCATCGAGGCGTGCATCGGTATAAACCTCGCTTTCAAGTTTTGCTTGAAACGCTTGACCAGACCCTTGTGGATGCAAGGTGGTTGCAATATTCATTGCAAGTTTTGGCAGTAATAATGTTGCGAATGCCCAAATAATAAGTAATGTAATTAATGCGCGTCGTGCTGTAGGAAGTAGGCTTGAGAGTGTCGTAGTGATTAATGCCCAAAGCAATAGGTAAATTAAATAAGAGAGTAAAAATAGAGCACTTCTTAGCGTATAAGGTGCCTCGTTCGCAGTTTGGCTATAAAGTAAAAAAAGTGCAACGGGTAGCAAGAACAGGCATGAAAGTGTGAAAAGCAAAGCACATTTAGCAAAAAACAACTTTGCTGGGCTTGCACCTGCTGCAAGTAGTTGTTTTAAAGTGCCTTGCTCGCGTTCCCGTGCAAGTAATGGGTAGCCAATTAAAATGATCAATAAGGGTAATAACACTTGCAACACGAAGGCGGGTGATAAGCTCCCAAAGCGCGACAACGGCACGTTATCTTGTGCGCTTCTAAATAAGCTATCGTTACGAATGTGCGCCTCTAACCTCAATACATTTCCTTGATAGGTTTGTAATCCATCATCGAGTGCTGCCAGCGGCGTGGTGGGCTTAACGACATAAATGCCGTAATGAGCTGCAGAGTGGGGGCCTTTCTCACCTTGGTTCAGCCAGCGTAATTGCTCTGATTGAGATACCTCGTTTACGGCTTGCTGATAGTTTTGATGGCTTTTAAAACCAGTCACACAGGCCAGTAATAATAACAAAACAGCAATGCCACTTAGCCAGAGTGCTTGACCTTGCCGCTTAGTATCGAGCCATTCTTTTTTAAAAGTACTTTGTAACATTAGGCGCCCACCTTGATATGCTTAAGGTATACAGATTCAAGTTGGACTTCTTTTAATTGTTCGAAAAGTAACGTGTCGACTAGTTGCCCTTGATTAATAATTGCAACACGATGCGCATCCTCTTGAGCACGGTATAAGTCGTGGGTTGCCATTAATATTGCGACCCCTTGTTTCGCTAGCGATTGTATGAGTTGGCTAAACTCATGGCTAGCTGATGGATCAAGGCCTGAAGTTGGTTCATCTAAAATCAATGCTTTAGCTTGTTTTGCAAGCGCTATAGCAATTCCTACTTTTTGTCTCATCCCTTTTGAATAGGTTGCAACGGGTTTATCTACAGCATGGCTTGGTAGTTTTACTTCAGCGAGTAGGGCACGAAATTCGTCATCGCTTTTGTCGATACTCGCCACTTTGCTGAAATAGGCGAGATTCTCAAGTCCAGTTAGACGAGGATAGAGAGCCACTTGCTCGGGAATATACGCTAAATGCTGCCTCGCTGTTACAACATTGAGTTGTGGGTTTACCCCTGCAATAGTGATTTCACCTGCATCAGGTTGTAAAAAACCTAACAGGCAATTAATGGTGGTTGTTTTTCCTGCGCCGTTAGGACCAAGCAGCGCTAAAATCTCTCCTTGATGTACGGCCAAGCTTAAACCTTGAAGGGCTTGATATTCGCCAAAGCGCTTTTGTAAGTTATTAATTTGAATAATGGGTGTGGTCATGATTTATCCTTAAAAGCTGACGCTTAATGATGCAATAAGTGTCCGGCCGCGACCTGGCGCGACGCCCCAATCTATGCCTTTAGCACCGCCAGACAGCCAGTACTCTTTATCAAATAGGTTTTCGGCCTTAATTCGCAGTGTGGTGTTAAAATCACTAAAGTGATATTTGGCACCTAAATCAAAGCGTGTATAAGACGGAAGGTTCAAATTGTTATTAACATTTTGCTCCCGTTCACCCACATGAAACATGCCTGCATTTACACTTAGGTTTTCTAAGAAAGGGAGTTGATAATCTAAAAATAAATTTGCTTGGAATTTAGGAACATTTGCAGGACGGTTACCATTGAGTGCAGGTTCACCATCAAGCTCATCCAAACTAGGGTCCATAAATGTTATCGAAGCAACAGTTGATAGGCCCTCAATAAACGAGCCGCTGGCATTAAGTTCGATGCCTTTATGAGATTGGGTCCCGTCTTGTACAAAGTAATTGGTGATGTGGTTATGGTATTCCAGCATTTTTTCAATTTCGAATACTGCAACGGAATAGTTCATTGAGTCAGTTTGATATTTTATACCGGCTTCTATTTGTTCACTTTCTTGTGGCCCTAACGATTCGCCTTCGTTAATTGCTCCACTGCCAATTACTGCTACGCCACCTTCTCCAGCACCTTCAGAGTAACTGGCATAAAAAGCGAGTTGATCGTTCGGGTTATAATTTAAGCCAATAATAGGTGTGTTGAAGGTGCGATCATCTAATGTTGATTTAGCTTGGTTTGGTGCGGTTTGATCTTTTTTATATTGAATATGACGCAGCCCTAGAGTCGCATAAAATACATCATTAAAATGCAGGGTATCGGTAATGAAAAATGAGCTTTCGGTTGTGTCGGTTGTTGTTGGGTCGGGGTATTCTGGGAAGACAGGTTTACTTATATGTATAGGGTCAAATATGTTACCAACAGGATTGTCTAACTCAAACCAGCGACCATCTTTAGATTGGTAGTCACGAATACTTGCGCCAACAACGAGTTCATGTTCAATACCCGCAGTAACAAGTTGCCCTGTAAAGAAGCTGTGGGCAGAAACCGTATCATAGGTTTCATCTGGCGTTACTTGAATACTTGCTGATAGAACATTTCCTTCTAAATCAACTGAATATATATCAGGAAAAATAGTGAACCGGTCATTCCCAGAAAGTGCGACTTGGTTAACCCACTGCCAGTTATCATTGAGCCAAAAATCCACTCGCGCCGCTATATTGAAGGACTCGGTTTTATATTTTGCCCAAGGTTGGCCAAGTAGTACTTCACTGGTATCTACATAAGGTGGGAGCACGGAACGGCTATCATCATTTGGGTCACGCGCTAAGCCAATAAGAGGTTGTGATACAGTACTTTTGTCTTGATAGTCGCCATCTAAGCGAATAAAAATACGGTCAGACAGTTGCCAGTCTAGAGCTGCGCTGAAAAAGTACCTTTCTAGGTCGTCACCACCAGTAAAGTCGCCATTTTTTTCTGCTGCGGCGTTGATACGATAACCAAACGTTTGCTCACTATCTAAAGGACCACCAAAATCTACATGAATATAACGGCCCGCACGACTACGAAATTCTGTCGTGATATCTAAAAAGGAGTCCATTGTTGGGCGCTTCGTTACATAGTTAATCGTGCCGCCAGGGTTGTTAAAACCCGAGACTAAGCTTGATGGACCTTTAATAATATCGATTCGTTGAATGTTCTCCAGTGGAACATCCTGATAAGGAGCAAGAGCAAGGCCATCTCGTCTTAGACCGTTTGTCCAATCGAGTTGAAAGCCCCTCAGGCTGACAAAATCAAATACTGTGCCGATAGCCGTATTTTGTACAGATGCATCATTGGCAAGCACTTCGCTCAACGTTTTTACTCTTTGATTTGTTATTAACTCTTCAGAAAAAGATTGAATAGAAATAGGTAAAAACTGAGGATCTTTAATTCCTAGTGCCGAGGCATTTACATCTCGGGTACTATAAAGTGGTGTACGCGTACCTTGAACTTCAAGTTTTTCAATAGATTGAGTTGCAAATGATTGCATTGAAAATAAACCAGTAAGAGCACTTACTGTTAGAACAGACCTTTTCATTTTTTTCCAACCAGAATTTAAGTAGTGTAAGTAATTATTGTTTTGTTAAATGTTATAACGTAGCTAATAAAGCATGTTTAAATTTTAATTGGAAGTGATAATAGTTATCATTTTATTGTGTTTGTTTTTTTGTTTTGGGAATGGGGATAATAAAAAATGAGCGCTTATTGTGGCCCGTGTAGATTACCTTTACTAGCAAGTATTAAGTGAACAAAGGCATATTATTAGCCAGCTTATGCGTTGTTATATTATTACGTTTTTAGATATAAAGTTATTGTAAATGACTGTAAATGACTGTAAATGAATTTGTGATATAGCAAAGCAATTGTCTTTGTTTAAATTACTCGTATTGCTTCTAACATGAACTGAGCTTGTGTTTAGAGGTTGTGATGAAGTCCCTTTTTTAGAAAAAGCCCAACACATGCTACAGATTCTCTCATTTTATAACTAACTGATGTTGTTAAAAATATATTTTAATTACAAAAATAATTACCTTTTATGAATATAAATTGACGTTTTTATTTCAGTTGTCATCTTTCTGTCATTTTTCGCTGGCACACTGCGCTCAATCAAACACGAGTATGTGTTTTTTGTTGCGATTATTGAGGAAACGACATGAAATTTGCAAAGTCTAGCTTATTCCTAGCTTTATTTGGTGGTTTATCTTTTTCTGCATTAGCTGATGTAGATTTATATGGTAAAGCCAACGTGACTGTTCAATCATCAGATGATGGCGAAGGGTCTTTTACTGAAATTAAAAGCAATAACTCACGTTTTGGCTTAAAAGGTTCTGAGAAGCTAACTGAAGGCTTAGAAGCTGTATACAAATTTGAGTTTGGTGTTGATGTCTCTGATGCTGATTCGAAAGGCGATAACGATGACAACATTACTGCACGTAACCAATATGTAGGTGTTAAAGGTGGCTTTGGTCAAGTTGTAATTGGTCGTAATGACACTGCAATGAAGCAGTCTCAAGGTAAAATTGATTTATTTAATGACCTTGAAGGTGATATTAAAAACGTATTCAAAGGTGAGAATCGTTTAGGTGATTCTATCTCTTATGCATCAAATGATTTTAGCGGTTTCAAAGTATTAGCGACTTACATCGCGGAAGATGATGTAGATGCTGATGATGGATACTCAGTAGCACTGACGTATGGTGACGCTAAACTTAAAGAAAGCAAAATATACGCTTCTGTTGCAGCAGACAGTGAAGTGAAAGGCTACGATATTGTTCGTGCGACAGTGCAAGGTAAAGTTGGCGACTTCAAACTAGGCGCAATGTACCAAACACAAGAAAAAGTAGATGGCAGTGCAGAGGCTGACGGCTATTTAGTGAATGCGGCTTATCAAATGAATAGCAATACATTTAAAGTTCAATATCAAGTAATTGACTTTGATGAAGGCGACAAGAAAACAGCTATTTCAGCAGGTGTTGATCACAAGCTAAGCAAAAACACCAAGGTATTTGGTTTCTACTCAACATTTGATACTGACAACCAAGTTGATCAAGACTACTTAGGTGTTGGTATTGAGTACAAGTTTTAATCCTCTAAAGGAATAACTCCCTTACTTGTTAGCCCAGCATCTGCTGGGCTTTTTTGTATTATCTGTATTACGCTAAGGCGTAGTCGGACTTGCCAGCAAGCCAACGTTGAATAAGCTTTTCACTTTGTGTGGGGAATTGCTCAAGCATTTTAAATGCGATTGGGCGTACTTGTGTTAAGGTTTGTTTATCACGGCTCAAGTCAGCGATTTTAAAATCAGCTAAGCCTGTTTGTTTTGTGCCAAGTACTTCACCTGGACCGCGAATTTCGAGGTCTCTTTCGGCGATAACAAAGCCGTCATTGCTTTCACGTAGCACTCCTAAACGTTTTTGAGCAGTTGCAGAGAGCGGAGCATGATAAAGTAATACACAGTGTGATGCTGTTGCACCACGTCCAACACGACCACGTAATTGGTGTAACTGAGCAAGCCCTAATCGTTCTGGATTTTCAATTATAATCAGGCTCGCATTGGGCACATCAACCCCCACTTCAATCACTGTCGTTGCAACTAATACGTGAATATTTCCCGCTTTAAACTCGCTCATAATGGCTTGTTTTTCAGCGGCTTTCATACGGCCATGTACTAAGCCTACCTGCAATTCAGGAAGTGCATTTTTTAATTGTTCGGCGCTGTCTTCTGCTGCTTGGCATTGCAGTACTTCCGATTCATCGATTAAGGTGCAAACCCAATATACTTGACGGCCCTGCTCTTGGCAGGCTGTTTTGACCCGTTGAATAATTTCATCACGGCGAGTATCGGGGATTGCAACTGTCGTAATAGGCGTTCGGCCAGGGGGAAGTTCGTCTATGATGGAGGTTTCTAAGTCTGCATACGCTGTCATTGCTAAAGTGCGGGGAATAGGTGTTGCGGTCATAACGAGTTGATGTGGGTAGCAATCACCAAAACGCCCTTTTTCACGCAGCGATAAGCGCTGATGCACACCAAAGCGGTGTTGCTCATCAATAATAATTAAAACAAGGTTATTAAACTCAACCTGATCTTGAAATAGCGCATGCGTACCCACAATCATTTGTGCTTCGCCAGAGGCTATTTTTTCGAGTGTGACGGTGCGCTCTTTACCTTTGCTTTTACCTCCAAGCCATGCGACTTCAATACCGAGCTCTTTAAACCATTGGCTAAAGTTGATGCCATGTTGTTCTGACAAAATTTCGGTAGGTGCCATAAGTGCCACTTGGTAACCTTCACTAATCGCTGTTAAAGCGCTCAATGCTGCGACTAATGTTTTACCTGAACCAACATCTCCTTGCACTAACCTCATCATTGGGAAGGGATGTTGTAAGTCTCCTTTGATTTCTGCAACCACCCGACTCTGCGCATTAGTTGGGCTAAAAGGGAGCTGTGTTAAAAACTGTTGTTCTAGTTGATTATGCGGTGTTAAGGCGACCGCTTTGACACTTTGACCTTTTTGACGAAGTTTTAATAAGCTGATGTTTTGTGCCAGTAACTCTTCAAATACAAGCCGTTGCTGTGCGGGATGAAAGCCTTGCTCCAGTGCCGTTAAATCAACATCATTTTGTGGGCGGTGCAGAGTTAAAAGTGCATCACTTAAACGCATGTCAGTAGGTTGAAATGGTTCTGGCAATAATTCTTCTATAGGGTATTTTGCAAGTAAGTTGAGCGCCTGATCACTTAAAGCACGAATAGACAGCTGCTTCAGCCCTTCTGTGACAGGATAAACCGGTGTCAGGGTTGTGTTTGTTGGTTGCTCTGATGGAGTGTCTGACAAACTATATTCAGGGTGAGTCATTTCAAAGCCAACTCGCCCACGACGTATTTCGCCAAAGCAGCGTATGATTTTACCTGTACTCAGTGCATTTTTTTGTGCCGCATTAAAGTTAAAAAAACGCAGCGTTAAGCGACCCGTGCCATCATTCACTTGGCATACCAACATACGGCGCTTGCCAAATGTGATTTGGCTTGTTTCGACAGTGGCTTCAATGCTGACATGACTGTGAGGTTGTAAGTCACATATGGCATGTATACGAGTGCGGTCTTCGTAGCGATGAGGCAAATGAAACAGCATATCTTGCACTGTGTTTATTCCCAGCTTAGCAAGACGCTCGGCCATTTTAGGGCCAACGCCTTTTAATTCAGTAATAGGATAGTGTGCTAAGCTAGGGTGACTCAAAGGTGACTCAAATTATTAATTAGTAGACTTTTTTCAGTTTACTTGCACTCGTCAGTGGCTTCAAGCGTTTGCGTGTGCTTTAACGTGTGCCAAAAGATGTCATCAGCAACGATTTCGCCATTTTCATCAAGAGCAGGGTAGGGAAGCGCTTTTTCGCGGCATTGCTCAGCAATAATGGGATGGCAACCTTCAAACAAAATACGGTGCTTCACTTTTTCATCGAGCATATTACGGTTATACAAGCCAGCTTCTTCGCGTTGGCGTTGTGCTTCAAACAAAATAAGTGCCGCTGCGACAGAAACATTCAGCGATTGCACCATACCTTGCATAGGGATGATGATGTTCTTATCTGCATGTTCAAGCGCACGAGGTGAAATGCCATCACGTTCTTGCCCAACAATCACAGCGGTTGGTTTGGTGTAATCTATTTCACGAAAATCAACGGCATCATCAGTTAAATTGGTTGCCAAAATTTGCACATCGGGGTTGTGGGCTCTCATCATAGCAACAGCATCATCAATATTGCGGTGTAAGTGAGTTTCGAGCCAATTCTTACTCCCACCAGAGGTATTATTGGTGAGCCACTTTTGATTATCAGGCCACACAGCATGTACGTGATGACAGCCAGTGGCGTCTGCTGTGCGGGCAATGGCCGACAAATTATGATGCTTGTGTACTTCTTCTAAGCAAACGGTTAGGTCTGTTTGACGGCGATCTAACACGCGCTTCACACGCTCAAAGCGAGTTGTATCCATAGTTATGTGCTCGTTGGCAGATTCTAATTGGTGCTGATTATACGCAGTATAGTGCTAAGGCACTACCGCTCTACTAATTGGATTTTGTAAGGAGATCAGTGTCTCGGTGGATTGAATAGCCTCGATTGCTTGAATCTTATTAATTAACACATCTTGTAGATGATCAATAGAGCGTGCCATCACTTTGATAAATATACTGTAGTTGCCTGTGGTGTAGTAGGCTTCAACCACTTCTTCTAACTCTTTTAAATGTAATAAAGTTTGCGGGTAATCGCGGGCATTATTCAAGTTAATACCTATAAAACAGCATACATCGTAACCGAGTTGCTTTGCATTAATGCTTACCTGAGTGCCCGTAATGATGCCAGCTTGTTTCATCTTTTCGACTCTGACATGAATAGTGCCAGCACTTACAGCAAAGCGTTTAGCTAATTCTGCATACGCTGTGCGCGCATTTTCCATTAAGGCATTAAGGATGTTTTTATCGAGATTGTCGATTTGATAATTTTCCATCGTATTTCTTAGTGTTAATTGTTGAATCAATAAAATTTATAGCATTATTTTTATGAAAATTTCAATGTTAAGTTCTTTTTATTAACGGTTATTGAAAATAACCTTTATTTAGTTGAGGATTGTTTTAACGAAGAGATTTCAGTTCTCTATTAAGCAAGTAACAATAACTGGGAATGAGGCCAATTATTATGAGTTCACACTACCTAAAGCAACAGCAGCAAATAAGCAAAGTAAAACAGTTCTTTTCAAGCCAACTTGAACAACAATTAGGGCTTGTTGAAGTACAAGCGCCAATTTTGGCTAAAGTCGGCGATGGTATACAAGATAACTTAAGCGGTACTGAAAATGCTGTGTCGGTAGCGGTGAAAACGATTCCTAGCAGTCAATTTGAAGTGGTGCACTCACTTGCGAAGTGGAAAAGAAAAACACTTGCAGATCATGACTTCTCTGTAGGTGAAGGCCTTTATACGCATATGAAAGCACTTCGTCCTGATGAAGAATCATTAAGCCCAATTCATTCGGTGTATGTAGATCAGTGGGATTGGGAGAAAGTTATCTGTGAGAGCACTGAGCGCACTTTAGATAAGCTCAAAGAAACCGTCACATCAATTTATCAAGCAATAAAATCAACAGAGCGCTTTGTTGCCAGTGAGTTTGGTTTAACACCGTTCTTACCAGAGCAAATTACTTTTGTGCACAGTGAACAATTACGACAAATGTATCCCGATTTCACCGCAAAACAGCGTGAAAAGGCAGTCGCTCAAGAATATGGTGCAGTCTTTCTAATTGGTATCGGTGGCGCACTTGCCGATGGGAAAATTCATGATGTGCGTGCCCCTGATTATGACGACTGGTCTACTAAAACCTGTAGTAAATTTGCCGGTTTAAATGGCGACATTCTAGTTTGGAATCCAGTGCTTGAAGATGCATTTGAAATATCATCAATGGGTATTCGTGTAAGCCCTGATGCACTTGCCACACAGTTGGCAATTACAGGTGACCAAGCACGCCTTGAGTTTGATTGGCACAAAGCATTGTTAGCGAAAAAATTTCCACAAACAATTGGTGGTGGGATTGGTCAATCACGTTTAGCGATGTTGTTGTTACAAAAACAGCATATTGGTCAGGTGCAAGTGGGTGTATGGCCGGAGCAATTGAAGCAGCAGGTTGACGGTATTCTTTAAATTAATGCTGTAAGTTAAAAAGAGGCTTTAAACCTCTTTTTAACTTGTTTTGAACTCAACTTCGATTTTATTTTCTTCCAGCTTCACTTTACAAGGCGGGTATTGGCGATTAGTTCGTAATACTTTGTCAAAAATATGAATTTCGACTCCTGAGTGAAGCGCTTTATTCACGACTAATTCGGCATCTTCGAGTAAGTCATGCAGATGGTGTTCTAAGCTTGATAGCTTTTTCTCTAATTGTTCGGCTTGTTGACAATAATGGTTTTGTGTCGCGCCTATTTTTGCGAGTAAAAGCTTTTTCTTTTCAGCATCTTTGACTTGATCTGCTTTTTCAATGGCTTCTTGCAATGTATCAAGCTGAGAGTCTGTTTGTGCGAGGTCTTTTAAACATTGGTCGGTTTCTGCTGTCACATCGGCGCCTGATGCGGCAAGGTTTACAACCATTTTAGCCCCTGATTCGTTGCCAATTTCACCAGCAAGAATTATTTGCGCATCGAGGATTTCTCCGCCAAATAACTTACCTTGCGGGTTATCTTCTTGGCCAACTTGCAACAGCTTTTTGGCTTTCATGATACAGTGGCTCGATTGGCGCTCTATAATAATATTATTGGCTTCTAAGTAACTATATTGGCCGTGTGATAGGTGAATATCACCTTGGCTAATAATATTACATGATAGCGTTTTATCATCGAGCTGATGACCAATCACACCTTGCTTAATGGTTATATCGCCAATAGCTGATAGATGACCAGATTCAACTGTTCCCATCACTGTAATATCACCTTTGGCATTTATACGCATGCCAGGTTCGACATTGTGAGTGACAATAACACTTCCTTCAAAATCAACATGACCACTTTTAACGTTTACGTCAGCAATAGTGAAAATATCATCGACACGCATGCCGTTAGCAATATCCACTGGCACGCCTGAAATTGCCGAAACTAATTCTAGTGGATTATTTTTTGAAATCTCAGTGCCTTCGCCTGCAACAAGTGCGCTGCTTTCACCTGCTTTTGCGGGTAGCACATCGCCAGTGACGGTAAATCCCTCTTTACCTGGAGTAGCGGGTATTTGTTTTACCAATAATACACCCGGTTCAACACTAGCTAATTTACCAAAGTCGCGCATATCAACGGTGCCATCTTCGCGCAGTGTTGGCTTTTTCAATCGGTCTTTTAATGTTTCAACTTGTGGTACTAGCTTAGATGGCTGCCCATCAACAGGTAAACGGCCTTTTGCTACGACACCTTTTACCTTTTCTCCCGCGGGAAGCTCAAGTTGTTGTTGTAATAACTTTTCTAGGTAGGCTTGTTTATAACCACGTGCGACACCTGCTTTGATTAGCTCTTTTTTGGCGTTTTCTAGGCTCATGATTGTGCCACCTTCGGCAAGGGTTAACTCGCCTGTAGCCAGCATTTTGTCATCACTGAGTGTTATTTCGAGGCTTGCATCATGCTTTGAGGCAACAACAAGCGTACGCTCTTTCATATCGGTTTTGAAAAAGTTGTTGATGGCATCATGATCCACTCTGCATTCACAGAAAGATGACTTCTCTAGTGCCTCAATGATAAAGGCAGCACTAGGTGGTGAGTGTTCATGAACATCCAATAAGATGTTTCCGTTATGAGCCAGCTTAAACACGTGGAGATCCTTTTATACTACGATAGCTAAAGGTATATATTTCTAATTAAAACTAGAATTATTAACACAGATTGCTAGAGAATTGCTTTTGAGTCAAGAGTTTCGGCTGAGAGATATGGGGATTTTTATAATAAAGTGCCAGCTATAAAAAAAGCTGGCACGACAGATCAAAAGTGGCGATTAGTTTGTAGAAGGTAACTCCATAATGCCATCAATCTCGACTTGTACACCTTTTGGTAATGCACGAACACCAATTGCTGCACGTGCAGGGTAAGGTTGTTTGAAGTATTGGCTCATCACGTCGTTAACAATCGCGAAATTAGATAGGTCAGTTAAGAAGATATTAACCTTAACCATGTCTTGAATTTGGCCGCCGGCAGCTTGACATACAGCCGTTAAATTTTTAAATACTTGATGAGTTTGCTCAGTAAAGTCTTCTGAAATCACTTCCATTGTTTCTGGTACAAGTGGAATTTGGCCTGATAAATAAACGGCCGTGCCTACTTTAACAGCTTGGCTGTAAGTGCCAATTGCAGCAGGTGCATTATCAGTAGAAATAAAAGATTTGTTCATGATTATCCTTGTTACTTTTTACGATAGACTCGCTGTACATCAGGCATCACACGAATGCGACGCATGATGTTGGCAACGTGAACACGATTTTTCACTGTAATGCCTAAGTCTATCATGTATAAATTACTTTCTTTTTCGTCGGTTGCTATCTCGACAATGTTTGCTTGGGTTGAAGCCACAACATTGGTAAGTTTAGCAAGTGCACCCTGATGGTTAATTATCTCAATCCGAAGGGCTGCAATGTATTCTTTTTCTGGGTTGTCATCCCATTTCACAACCAAGTATTTAGAGCGTTCTTTCTCCCAACCACGAATGTTTTTACATTCTTGGCGGTGAACGGTAAGGCCCTTACCTTGACTGATATGAGCAGTGATAGCATCTCCAGGTACAGGGCGACAGCATTTAGAGTAGTTAACTAACATGCCTTCGGTACCAATGATGGTTGCTTTGGCTTTCTTAGCGATATCGTTTAAGTCGTCGGTTTCTTCTTGTACTAGACGTTTTGCGATAAGTACACTCATTAGATTGCCAGAACCAATTTCAACAAGTAACTCTAGAACAGTATTTAGCTCATGCTCTGTTAGGACGCGTTGAATGTTCTCGTCTGGAATATCATCCAGTTTATGTTCGCCAAGGGCTGAATCCAGTAATCGACGGCCAAGTAACATTGCTTCTTCGTGTTGTTGGCTCTTCAGGTAATTACGAATTCCAAGGCGCGCTTTTCCAGTGACGACAAAGTTTAGCCATGTCGCATTAGGATGTGCGCCTGAGCTGGTTATCACTTCCACGGTTTGACCCGTATCAAGCGCTTTGCTCAGTGGGTGAGGCTTACGGTTTACGCGAGCTCCAACACAAGTATTACCAACATCAGTATGAACCGCATAGGCAAAGTCAACAGCCGTTGCGCCCATAGGCAGCTCTACAATTCGGCCATCAGGGGTAAATACATAAATTTCTTCAGGGAATAGCTCTGTTTTAACGTTTTCAACAAACTCAAAAGACGAGCCTGCACTTTGCTGAAGCTCCAGTAAGCTTTGCATCCATTGGCGTGCACGTTGCTGTGCGGTATGGCCTGCGCTATCACCGGCTTTTTTATACATCCAATGAGCGGCAACCCCTTTGTCGGCCATATGATCCATGTCGTGGGTACGAATTTGAATCTCAACAGGAATACCGTGTGGACCAACTAATGAAGTATGAAGCGATTGATAACCATTGGTTTTTGGCACCGCAATGTAATCTTTGAAACGGGTTTCGATTGGCTTGTAAAGGTTATGAGCAACACCTAACACGCGATAACAGGTATCCATGCTGTCTACGTTAATGCGAAACGCATAAATATCCATCACTTCATTAAACGACAGCTCTTTATTAAGCATTTTTTTGTAAATGCTGTAGAGGTGTTTTTCGCGACCTGAAATAGTGGCGTCGATACCTGCTTCTTCTAAGCGTGCTTCTATTTCACTTTTAATGTTACTGATGACTTCTTTTCGATTACCGCGAGCTTTTACCACTTCAGATTTTAAAGCACGATGACGCATTGGGTAGAGTGCCTGAAAGCCTAAATCTTCCAGTTCATTTTTAATATCATGAATACCTAAACGGTTAGCGATTGGCGCATAAATTTCGAGTGTTTCGCGGGCAATACGACGGCGTTTGTCGGGACGAAGTGCGCCTAAAGTGCGCATATTATGTGTTCGGTCAGCAAGCTTGATCAAGATAACACGAATATCTTGAGTCATGGCCATAATCATTTTGCGATAATTTTCAGCTTGGAATTCTTTTTTATCTTTAAAGCTGAGCTTATCGAGCTTACTTACCCCTTCTACTAGTTCGGCGACAGTATCACCAAATATTTCGGCTAAATCTTGTTGACTAAAATCGGTATCTTCAATCACATCATGCATCAGGGCTGCCATGAGTGTTTCGTGATCTAAATGCATACCAGCAAGAATTTGTGTCACTTCGACGGGGTGGGTAATGTAGGGCTCGCCGCTTGAGCGAGTTTGCCCTTCGTGGGCTTCACGAGCTACCACGTAGGCTTTTTGTACCAGCTCTATATCAGCAGGCGACAAATATTCGGAAATTTTCTTTTTTAGACCTTCAAAAAGATACAAAGTCACACTCCAATGCGCTAATGAAGTAAATCGGTAACGGTATGAATAGAATATACGATGAAAAGAAGGGCTTGCCAACGGCTAGTGCAGAAATACTAGCCGTATAGCGAAATCAAAGCGGGGAGCTTGATTATTGGTTACCACCAACGATAGCAGCAACAGCAGCCATTTCAGCGGCTTCTTGGTGTTGTTGTTCTTCACGGTCAATTAAGTCCATTGAAGAGCTGTCAACTAACCCTTTTTCAATTTCACGTAAAGCAATGACTGTCGGTTTGTCATTTTCAGCATCAACAAGTGGGTCTTTACCACCTACTGCGATTTGGCGGGCACGACGAGCCGCAACTAAAATTAAGTCAAAACGATTACCAATTGCATCTACTGCATCTTCAACAGTTACGCGAGCCATCTTAGCACTCCAAATAAATTTTTAAGCAAAGGCGTAGTTTACTGTACCAAGTTACATTCGCCAATAGCTTGTGGTTAATTTTTATCTTTATTACCTAAAATTGTATTATTTAAGTAAGGCGTTCAATAATTCTTGATGGCGAATAGTTTGACTTTTGAGTGACAAACGTTTTGCCATTACAATTGTTTCGATTTCAGCAAGCGCAGTATCAAAGTCATCATTCACAACCACATAATCATATTCATTATAGTGTGATGTTTCAGATTGTGCCTTTGCCATTCTGCCAGAGATAACCTCAGCAGAGTCTTGACCACGGTTATTTAAACGTGATTCAAGCTCTTCTTTAGACGGCGGAAGAATGAAGATGGTTTCAACATCATCCACTAATTTGCGGATTTGCTGAGCACCTTGCCAATCAATATCTAAAAATACATCAATGCCAGCGTCGAGCTGAGTTTCAATCGCTTTTTTAGAGGTGCCGTAATAATTATCGAAAACTTGCGCCCATTCAAAGAAATCATTCTTGTCAATCAGTGCTTTAAACTCCTCAACCGACACAAAATGATAATGCACACCGTTTTCTTCGCCAGGGCGAGGTGAACGCGTTGTGTGTGAAACCGATACCTTCATATCGCTGTGTTTGTTTAGTAATGCACTAATTAAGCTTGATTTACCTGCACCTGAAGGGGCCGATAAGATAAATAAATTTCCGCGAGTTTGCGCCATGATCTGTCTCTATTGAAAATAAATAGGCTCGGACTATCGCTAATCCAAGCCTTTAATTTATCTATTGTACTTTATTTCGCTAAAAGTGCTCAAGTTTGCCTGCTTTTAGACTTTCAAAAACAAAAGACCCAGCAGATGAAGGGTCTTATAAAAATGCTGTAAAGCGCGTTTACTCGATGTTTTGGATCTGTTCGCGCATTTGCTCGATTAACACTTTTAGCTCTACCGCAGCGTTAGTGATGTCACTGTTGATAGACTTTGATGCTAAGGTGTTTGCTTCACGGTTAAACTCTTGCATCATGAAATCTAGGCGTCGACCACATGCGCCGCCTTTAGTTAGGATTTTTTTGGTTTCTTTAACATGCGACTTTAAGCGGTCGAGTTCTTCGGCTACATCTTGTTTTTGTGCTAAGTAAATTAGCTCTTGTTCAAGGCGAGATTCGTCGATGTCGGTTTTTAGTTCTTCTAGCTTTTGGTTTAATTTTTCGCGCTGCCATTTAGCGATTTCTGGTAAGTGGCTTTCCACAATGGCTACTTGTTCTAAAATTGCATCAAGGCGAGTAGCTATCATTTCTTGCAAGTTTGCGCCTTCATCGCCGCGAGCTTGTTTGAAGTCTTCAATTACATCATCGAACCCCGCAATTAAATCTTTATTTACGCTATCCATGTCGAGCTCTTCAGCTTCCATAACACCTGGCCAACGTAAAATATCAACAGGGTTGATGTCACCATTGCTTTGTTGCTGCACCCATTGTGCGCTTTTTATTAGCTGCTCAGCGAGTGATTCATTAATACTAAGCTCACCAACATGGGCAGGGTTTGCTGCAAATTTTAAGAAAACTTCAACTTTACCGCGTTGTAAGTGTTTGCGTAAACGCTCACGAATAACAGGCTCCATGCCACGGAATTGCTCAGGTGCGCGGATAAAAGTTTCAAGGTAACGTTGGTTTACTGAACGAATTTCCCAAGTGCCAGTGCCCCATTCGCCTTTAATTTCGCGGCGCGCATAAGCTGTCATGCTGTGGATCATGGATGATTTCCTAGTGTTATTTGTTTACAAAGTTGACTGATTATACCGCATCAGTTTTTAACCTCTAGCGTAAATTTTCTGAAATGTACTTTTCTGTTGCAGTTAATAGTGTAAATCAACATGGCATCTGTTCGTATATATACTTATAATGTGGCAAATTCTGAATTAAGGGGATCGTTAATGCGTCCAAGCGAAAGAACACCTAACCAAATTAGACCAGTTACATTTACACGCAATTACACTATGCATGCTGAAGGCTCAGTGTTAGTAGAGTTTGGAAATACTAAAGTTTTGTGTACAGCGACTGTTGAAGCTGGTGTACCGCGCTTTATGAAAGGCCAAGGTAAAGGTTGGGTTACGGCTGAGTACGGTATGTTACCTCGTTCAACACATACTCGTAATGGTCGTGAAGCATCGCGCGGTAAGCAGGGCGGTCGTACTATGGAAATTCAACGCTTAATCGCACGTGCACTTCGTGCCGCGGTTGACTTAAAAGCGTTAGGCGAAAACACTATCACTATCGATTGTGATGTTATTCAAGCAGATGGCGGTACGCGTACAGCATCAATCAGTGGCGCGTGCGTTGCATTAGTTGATGCGCTTACTTATATGCGTAGTAAAGGTATGATCAATTCAAACCCACTTAAGCACATGATTGCGGCAATCTCAGTAGGTGTATATAAAGGTCAACCAATTAGTGACCTTGAGTACCTCGAAGACTCTGAAGCAGAAACAGACATGAACGTGATCTTGACTGAAACAGGCAAAATCATCGAAATTCAAGGTACAGCTGAAGGTGAGCCTTTCTCATTTGACGAACTAGATGAGTTACTTACATTAGCTAAGCACTCAATCCGTGAGATTATCGACATTCAAAAGCAAGCATTAGCATAATAAAGAAGTAGGTTGATTCGTTATGAAAGATTATCAAAAAGAGTTTATTGAATTTGCACTCGAAAAGCAGGTGCTTAAGTTTGGTGAGTTTACTTTAAAGTCTGGCCGGACTAGCCCTTACTTCTTTAACGCTGGTTTATTTAATACAGGTCGTGACCTAGCACGTTTAGGTCGCTTTTATGCGGCAGCACTTGAAGATGCAGGTATTGATTACGATGTATTATTTGGCCCTGCTTATAAAGGTATCCCGATTGCAACGACGACAGCAGTTGCGTTAGCTGATCATCATGACAAAGATGTACCTTACTGTTTTAACCGTAAAGAGAAAAAAGCACACGGTGAAGGCGGTACATTAGTAGGTTCTGAACTTAAAGGTAAGATCATGTTAGTTGATGACGTGATCACTGCGGGTACAGCTATTCGTGAGTCAATGGAAATAATTGCTGATAACGGTGCAGATTTAAGTGGTGTTTTAATTGCACTTGACCGCCAAGAGAAAGGTAAAGCTGAGTTATCTGCTATTCAAGAAGTCGAGCGCGACTTTGGTACTAAAGTTATCTCGATTGTAAAACTAGCTGACTTAATTAGTTACCTAGAAGCCAAAGGCACAATGGATGAACATTTAGCCGCCGTAAAAGCATACCGTGATCAATACGGCATTGCTTAACAATTAATTACGCGAACTTTTTAAAAGCCCAGCTATGTTGCTGGGCTTTGTTGTTTTTAGAGCATTATACTTTTATGGCCTTAAATACGGCTGAAAAGTTACTGGGGTGTTAATAAAATTTCGCTTTTGTGGTGTTTAGATTAAAAAGGACTCAAAAGGCAGTTTTTTTAAAGTTTTCTTGAAAAAGTGCTTGCGTTAATTCGCTGCATCCCTATAATGCGACCCCACTGAGACGGCAGACAGCAACGCTTAGCGAGGCAAGAGCAACTCAGGGTGTCAAGTGAAACTGAATTTTGAAACGTTTCTAAA
>VAOY01030594.1_pt1 | contig 36132 bp, 35 predicted proteins | sample 3393881 | NCBI WGS metagenome assembly VAOY01 (sample SAMN08290430, study PRJNA428436) | hydrothermal vent metagenome | isolation source: Deep-sea hydrothermal vent chimney | place: Indian Ocean: Southwest Indian Ridge
AGTTTGGCGTTCCGGCGAGAGTTACATTCGTTGAGTTGTCCGTTCCCGCCACATCCACATTAAGGTTTGTTCTCGCTCCCGCCGCGGTTGTCGCTCCTGTGCCTCCGTTTAATACCGCAAGAGTTCCGCCGAGAGTGAGTGTTCCCGAACTTGTGATTGGTCCTCCTGTGAGAGTAAGCCCTGTTGTTCCTCCGCTACCGGAAACTGAAGTAACCGTTCCCGTGTTGGTGGTGTAACCCGCTCCGTTTGTGATGGCGTTGTTGTTAAGAGAAATGTTTGCTGTTCCGTCAAAAAGCACTCCAGCAATCGTTCTTGCCGTTTGCAGTTTGGTGGCGCTTCCGGCATTGCCTGTAATTGTTGTTTGATCGCCCGTGTTAGTTCCGGAGAGATTGGTTGCAGATATTGCTCCAGTAAATGTCGCTCCTGAAAGTAATGCGTATGGTGTTAGATTTTGGTCCCCCGTGTTAGTTCCAGAGAGGTTTGAGGCTGTGATTGTTCCGGACGCCGCCAAATTTCCGCCGATTGTGGCGTTTCCGCTCGTTTGCAGAGTTCCGGCAATCGTGTTGAGCAAGCCCACGCCAAGCCCTCCGGTGAAGTAACCGTTGCCCGACACGGAAAGCTTTGTGGCGGGAGTGGTTGTCCCTATTCCTACATTGCCACCATCAAGAATCGTGAAAACTTCGGTTGATCCGTCAAAAATATTTAAAATGTCCCCCAAACCGTTCTGAATCAATGAAAGAAGTGTTGAAGCGGAATTGACCGACATTGTGTCGGCTTGATCCGAGCGAAGAAATGAAAGGGAATCAATGCCGTCAAGCTTGTCCGCTTCAAAAGCCGCGGGAACCGCTCCCAGTTTTTTCCGCGGGGTCATCTCTCCGTCCCAAGCGGGCGTGTCCGCCGTTCCTCCTATGTTCACTCCCAAATAAAGGGTTTGATTAAAATCAACGCCCGAAAGTGAAGTTACCTTTCCGAGCATAGCGCTGAATAGTCCATTCGCTAAAGGCACTCTGTTAGTCAAGGTTCGTGTTTCCGTCCATATCGCCGTTCCTCCGCTAGCAACCGTGTAAAGCTTGAATTCAATATTATAATTTCCATCCGCCACCACGACATCGCCTGAATTGGTGAGTTTCCCTTGATAATTTATTTGCGGATTAAAAGAAGCGAATGATGAAAAAGCAAAACCTGCCGTCATTAAAATTACGGCTATCGTTAAAAATATTGATACTGGGCGTGATAATTTCATCACTCTTCTTTGTATTGTTATACTCTATACTATGCCTTAAAATAGCTCACTTGTCAAAATATTCCGAATAATTTAACGATGCCCAAAAAGGTGTTTATCAAACGCGAAGTTACTTTTTTGATAAAATTATTTACACCGCCGACTACACCTTGAAAAACTTCTTTTACGCTCTTTGTTTTTGCCACCGATGGAACAATCTCGGCCGCTATTTTCCTTATTCCCTCACTCTTTTGACCTTCAATACTGATGGAAAGCGAATAAGAAGTGTCCTCTTTCGCGGGAGAAACAACTGTTTCAAATACGCCTTTCTTTTTATTCAGCTTGAATGTAAAGAAAAAAGGTTCGGCGGGATTTTCGGGGTTTCCCAATTTAAGGGATATTTTTTTGACACCTTTCGGAACTTTATTCGCGTCAAGGGAAATTTTCAAATTCTTATCCGCCTTTATTTTTATTCTCTTCCCGACGAAAGATATTTTTTTGCCTTCTTGACTAAAGTCAAAATCAAAGAGAGAGATTTCCTTTAATTTTTCCGGTATTTTCTTTTCAACAATTTCTTTTTTGGGGGTCGCTTTCTCTTTTCCAAAAAGCGCTGAGATGTTCGCCCCTGAAGAATAGTTCCAACTTCTGTCCCTGCTGAAAACCGAATAATAATAACGGACACCTCTTTTCACTTCCCTGTCTTCCGCATATGTTCCTCTTCCTTCATAGACAACTTTTCCCTCAAGAAAATCTCTCGGAAAAAATTTTTCTCTTTTTGTAACTCTTACCCCCGCAAAATCTTTCGCAAAAGGATTTCTCCATTTGAGCAAGACCGAATTTTTCAGAACCTTCGCGCGCAAACCACTCACATTTGCCGGGGCCTCGGTATCCGGGGGCGACAAGGTTACAAAAGTTAATCCTCTTATCACTCTTTCATTGCCCGATAAATCAGAAACGCTTATTTTGAAAAAATATCGGGATGATGCCGGGAGATTTTCAATCTTTACCGCGTGGTTTTTTGAAAAAATTATTTCGGATAATCCCGCTCCTTCGTAATTCTGCGTTTTCCCCCAATAAACTTTAGCGATGGCATTTTCATCGGTTACCCAAGATATTTGAACTGAATTGATTTTCGGTTCTATTCTGAGTTTGTAAATTTCGGGCTTTTGCGTGTCAGGTGGAATATTAACGGACATATGACCTCCCCCGCCATGCCCGCCGTGATGATGATGCCCCCCCGTATTTGAGCAATCTCCCGGACATGAATCCAATGATTCCCACGCTTCGCAAATGTCGTTGTTATTGCAATTAACAACATCTTGTTTAATCTGAACGGAATCAGAAACGGCGTAAGCTCTGGATGAAAACAAGACCATTCCCATAAAACCAAAAAACAAGAAAACGATGATGAGCGATAAATTGTTTATTTTGAATCTTGTCTTCATTTATTTTGATGCTCGCTCTCCGGGAAATCTCATTTTTTATTTTTGCCGAGTTTTTTTCACTGCGCCACCGCCGTAACGATAATAATCGTCGCATAATTCCCGGATGGGGCGAAAACTGATTTTTGCTCAGCCGCCACGCACAGGGTGGAGTCGGTTCCGGAAGGCGTTGCCAAACTACTGCTCGCCATTTCAATGTTTGAGGTTAAAAATCCTTCCCAGAGAAGCGTGGCACTCGGAACATCTGTTCCTGAAGAACAATCCGCGCCACTTCCGTATCCGCTCACATCGTTCCCGAAAGCGGAAAATCCGAACTCGTAGGCGTTGCTCACGGACCATTGCTCTTTTACGCCGGAGGAACTTTCGGTGTAATCAGCGAAACTTTCCCCGGTGTTTGGGTCAGTCAAAGCCGGAGAGGCGGACGCCTTAACGCTGAGCAAGTATCCGGCGGTGTTATCGGTTGCGACATTCCAGGTCGTGCTTCCCACCGAACTGTTTTGGCTCATTGTCAAAGGGTCCATAAGGATGTCCGGAGCGGAACTGATGCTGATTGAAGAACCTGACATTTGTTGATAACCCGCCTTCAATTTATAAGAGGTGCTGGTTGAAAATCCAACCGCCGTTTCCCCGAGAGTATCTTCCATTTTATAGTTCGTGGAAGTGGAGAGAATCCCCCCAACATTGACGGAGTCGCTCTCTATCCGATAATTCGTGGAACTCGCCACATAAGCCAATCCGTTTCCGACGAACAGCAAAGCGTAACCGCCAATAAAAAGAACGGTCATCGCGAGATATATTGTTCGGCGAAAATAGCCTTTCATTTTTTTAATCAGTTCTTTTCTTTCTTTTTATCTCAAATTTTGAGAAGAAGAATCCGCCAACCAGAATAATCAAAAGAATAATCGCGAAAAGGGAAGCTATCAGTTTCCAAGGAAGTATCCAGAAACTGACGGACATCTCGTCAACGATATTGCCGTATCCCCTGTTGATTAAAGCGGTCGCTTCATAGCGTCCCAAAAGAATTCTTTTATTCCACTTGACTTGCCTGTATCGCAACGAATCCGGCATAGCGAAATAAGGATCAACTTTTATTTCATCCACGACGCCCCCCAAGATATTTTTAATCTTTATGACGCCGTAAGGGTCAAGATGAACGCTTCCTTTGTTTTGAAAGAGAATTTCAAAACCGATTGGAGAATTTTGAAAGAACACTTTTTTTGACGGGATTGTCCTGAAGTCGCGTAGGGAGCCTTTTTCAAAAACATCCCCGTTCACTTTGACGAAAAACAAAGCTCCCAATCTTGAGATAATAATGGCTCCACTTTTCGCTCCTTTCCCCGCCAATTCAGTTTCCTTTTGAGTGGGAACGGATGAGACCAAAACACTTCCGTAAAGTCCCCCGGGTTGGGCGTCTTCCGGAATATTGATTTTGACCGACATTACCATTTTTTGATTCGGCTTCAAGCTGAACTCTTGCAGTTCGGGCTTAATGTAATCTTTCAAAGAGTAAGGTCCTCTCTCCTCGCCCATAAGAACGACGGCTCGCTTCCCTGATTTTGAACCGGTAAAATCCTCTACCTCAACTTTGAATTTTCTGGTCTTTTTCATTCTGTTCGTAACGGTCAAATCTTTGACTATTGATTGACCTGGGTCCAGAGAAACTTCAAACTTTGCCGGTTCAAGAACGAAATCATTTTTCAGGTCAGTATTGACATTCACTATTTCATAAGCCGAAACAACCGCGGGAACTCCCCATGAGCCAACGGCGAAGAGAAGAAAGAAAACGCCCGCGAACAATATTTTTTTCTTTTTCATTTTAAGCATTTTGGTCATTTTATTTTTTCTTTTAATTCAACCCGTTGCGCCCAGTGCTCCTTTCCCTTCCTTTGCTTGAAGCCGGGAAAGGAAAAGAGACTGGGCATAACAGATTTTCAGATTTAGATAGTCGTTGCGGTGGCGGTAATGGTCGCGGTGTAAGTTCCGGAAGGAGCCCACACACCATCCTGCTCGGCAGCGTAACAAACGGTCGTCGGAGTTCCCGAAGTGCTTGTTTCCGCGCTGTTGGTCGCGATTGTTCTGTCAGCGCTGTCAAATCCGACATAATTCAGCGAAGTGCTCGGAACATCGTTTGCGGATTCGCAAAGACTTCCCGTTCCGTAACCAGTCACATCGGCTCCCAAAGGAGCAAAACCGAATTTGTAGTCACTGCTTACTATCCACGTGGCGGGGCTACTCGTACCGTAATCGGTAAACTGCTCTCCTACAGTTGATTTCAAAGCGGCCGTCCTGCTGGTGTAATCAGCCTTCACACCCAATGTGTAACCGGCTTGATTGTTAGTGATGACCGTCCATGTCGTCGTTCCGACACTCGTCAGCTGCGACATGGTCAAAGGGTCCATCGTAACATCAGCGGGAGAATCTATTGAAATTCCCGAAGTCACTGCCAGAGTCACCACAACATCGTCAGTCGCCGAAGCCGCCAATCCCAACTGAGGTTCAAGCCCCACGAAGGAAGAGAAAGCCAAAAGACCGGCAATCAAGGACAAACTCAAAACTTTTATGATTTTTTTCATAATTGCGTTCTGTTTAAAATAACTTATAATAATTTTCTTCGACCTTTTGATTATGTTTATCATTATATAGGAAAGAAGCGATAATATCCACCGGCAAAAAACGAAAAAAATGTGGATAAATAAGACAAAAATCCACCGAAACCGGGTTTCGGTGGAACTCCACAATCCACCGAAACCCGGTTTCGGTGGATTGTGGAGTTCTATTTCAGCCTCTTTTTCAGCATTTCCCCCAAAATTTTCGGGTTCACACTGCCTTTCGTTTCTTTCATTCCCTGCCCGACCAAAAATTGCAAAAGGGCTTCTTTGCCATCCTTATACCCTTTCGCCTCTTCCGGATTTTCCCTAATTATTTTGTCAACCAACTTTTCTATTGATTTTTCGTCGCCCATCTGCCTTAGCCCTTTTTCATCCACGATTACGGAAGGGTCTCCTCCCTCTTCAACCATCGCCCTCAAAACATCTTTTCCTACTCTGGAAGTTATCTCCCCTCCGGCAATCATCCCAATAAGTTCGGAGAAGTTTTCCGGAGTGAGAAGAATCTCGCCAAAGGAAATCATTTTTTCCTTGACCAAACTTTTTAAATCGCTCGTCAAATAATTGACCGCCAGAGAAATCAAATCCGGCTCGGAAGAATTGATGTCCAGAGTCTTCAGTTCGCTCACGACAGCTTCAAAGAAATCGGCAAATCTTTTGTCATTGATAAAAAATTCCGTTTGATCTTCAGTGAGCCCATATTCTTTTTTAAATCTTCTTCTTTTTTGCTCCGGCAATTCCGGAATAGTCATTCCTTCCAAATCAAGGGAAGGGATATCCAACGGCGGCAAGTCAGGCTCGGGAAAATACCGGTAGTCATGCGATTCCTCTTTTTCGCGCTGTGAGAAAGTTTCTTGTTTGTCATCGTTCCAACCGCGCGTTTCCTGGACGATTTTTTCGCCCGCGTCCAAAGCCTTCGCCTGCCTTTCAATTTCATAATTTATCGCCCGTTCCGCCGCCCGAAAGGAATTGAGATTTTTAACCTCAACCTTGGTGCCCAACTTGGACACTCGGTGTCCAAGTGCACTTGGACACCGAGTGTCCAAGTTGTTTAATGGCTTAATTGAAATGTTCGCCTCCACGCGCATCTGTCCTTTTTCCATATCCGCGTCGGAAATTTCCAAATAACGAAAAATTAACTGCAGTTCCCTCGCGAAATTCGCCGCCTCTTCTCCGCTCTTTATGTCAGGCTCGGTAACCAATTCCATCAAAGGGCGTCCAGCGCGATTGAAATCAACCAGACTTCCATCATTGACATGCACAAGTTTTCCCGCGTCCTCTTCAAGATGAATTCTCGTAATTCTCACTCCGAGCAAATTTCCGCCACTCACGAGCGGATAGTTGTTTTGCGATATTTGATACCCTTTCGGCAAATCTGGATAAAAATAATTCTTTCTGTCAAATCGCGTGTATTCCGCCCACTTCCCGCCCAACGCTTTTCCCGCCATCAAAACCTTTTTTACGGCTTCTTTGTTTATAACGGGAAGAGTCCCGGGATGCGCCATACATATTGGGCAGACATTCACATTCGGATGCGATTCATTCGCGTCGTTCAGGCATCCGCAAAACATTTTGCTTCGCGCGTTTAATTCCGCGTGTATTTCAAGCCCGATAGTTGGAATGTATTTCATAATACAAGTTTAAACTTAAAAATTGAAAATTGAAAGCCTTAACTTCGGTCTAAAATTAAATGCCAAAATGGTATATAAAAATGTAAAATACTCTTTACTCTTTTAATCTTTGGTTTATCTTCCCACCAACGCGATTACCATTCCGATAACCGCCAAAACGATGCTTATAATCCAAAATCTCATTGTTACTTTGTATGCCGGCCAACCCAAGGCTTCAAAATGATGATGTATCGGGGCCACTCTGAAAACCTTTTTTCCAAAATATTTTTTTGAAACCAATTGAATTATCACGGACCCGGAAGTGGCAAACAAAGGGAAGGCTATTATTAACAAAACCGCCGGCGACTTCGTCAAAAAAGCGACAACGGTCAAAGTCGTCGTCAGCCCCAGAACGCCGGTCTCTCCCATATAAAATCTGGCGGGAGGAATATTGAACCACAAAAAAGCGAGGGTGCCTCCGGCAACCACCCCGCAGAACGTCGCCAAATCAATTTGATTTTGGAAAAAGGCGATTCCCCCGTAGGCGGCGAACATCGCCGCGAATATTCCACCCGAAAGTCCATCCAGTCCGTCAATAACTCCGCCGGAAAACATCGCCAACATCGTAACAATAAAAAGAGGGATAAAAAGCCAGCCGAGATTGAACTCTCCCAAAAAGGGAATTATCACCGAACTCATTTCAAGCTTCGTGTAAAACCAGTAGGCTCCGATGGCTCCGATGAGTAAAACCAAGGCGATTCTCTTCGTTAAACTCAATCCCCCGGCGACATATTTCCCTTTGCCGAAAACCTGCAAAACATCATCAATCAATCCGACCAAAGACGCGGAAATCAAAGTGAAAAGAGGGAGCCATGTTTGTCCCCTGCTTAAAAAATTTATTTTTTCCGTGGTATAAGAAGGAAAGAGTTTGGCGAGAATCAAAAAAATAAACGCCACAAGAAGAACAGAAAACCATATCAATATGCCCCCCATCCTCGGCGTTCCCACTTCTTTATGTTTATGAAGTTCGTGAAAGATTTTCGCCTCTCCTCCGCCCAACGCTTTAGTTCGCGCCGATTTCTTCCACATTTTGTGTTTGTAGAGGAAGTGCGTGAGAGCCGGAGTGAAAAACATCGCCAGAAAAAAAGCGAATGAAGACAGTCCGAAAACTTTTAGAATATTAAGCTCCATATTTGTAAGATAGCATATTTTATGAAGATTTAAAATATTGCAGTGTTTCCTCGTATAATGTTTTTACATCTCTGAACCTGCCTTCTTCGGAAGAACCTAGAACGACAATAACGACTGGATGTTCAAACCCGACATCAACGACAATGGCAAGATTTCCTCCAGCCAAATCGCTGAAACCTGTTTTCCCGGCGACAAGGAGCGGAATGTCGCCGACCAATTTATCGGTATTCTTAAAAAAGTGAGAATTGACTTTCAAGGTTTTATAAGCGGTAGCTTCAAGGAGTTCCGGATGTTTTTTGAGAACATAGAGAAGCATTTTTGCCACATCTTGCGCCGACCCGTAAGCTCCGGGAGTGTTTGAAGAAACATCAAGCCCGGTCGGATTAAGGAAATATGTCTGATTCAAATTCATTTCCTCGGCCTTCTTGTTCATCAATTTGACGAAATCTCTCCATGAGCCATCGCCGTTCCCGCCTCCGAGAGCGGTCATAGACAAAGCGAAAGCGGCGTCATTTAAAGACGCTATGAGCATCGCGTCCGTGAGATTGGACACCTTCCACCACTCCCCAGTTAACAGCCCTGAATCTCCTTCCTGCAAAATCGCCTTTCTGGGGATACGCACCCTTAAGCCTTCCGGGGCTTTCTCTTTAACCACGATGGCTGTCATTATTTTGGTCAAACTCGCCAGAGGAAGTTGTGCCGATGAATTCTTTTTAAAAATGGCGCGCCCCGCTGAAATGTCAAAAACATAAGCCGACCGCGCCTTTAATGTCGCGGTTTTGAAAGACCCACTTTCAACCGCGTTCTTTTCCGCCACCGCGGTGGAAACCGAAACCGGCAAATCTTTGGTGGCGAACAAAAAAACGAAGGAGAGACTAATCGCCAGAAAGGTCGCTAAAATTGTTATTTTCCGAGTTTTCATTTTCTTTATCATCGGCAAACTCTTCAACTTCCGCCATTTCCTCTCCAGCGGCTTCCCCGCTTTCGTTGATTTCACCACCTTCGCTTTTTTCATCAACAGCGAGTTCTCCACCTTCGCTTTTCTCGCCATTGGCGGCTTCCCCACCCTCCGTTTTCTCGTCTTCAGTTTTCTCTTTCTCACTCTCTGTTTTTTCGCCTTCGGATTTCTCGCCTTCGGAAAGTTCTCCACTTTCCGCAGACGCGGTAAATTCCTCCATCTTCTCAACGAAATCGCCGTGTTCGGGTAATTCCTCCACGGAACTCACTCCCAGATGCCGCAACAAACTGAAAGTCGGCTTGTAAAAATAAGCGCGACTATCCCGAGGATTTTTAACCCTCTCCACCAGTCCCCTGACCAAAAGGTTTCTCAATATAAAAGAAGAATTCACGCCGCGAATATAATCTATGTCGGCGCGGCTCACCGGACCTTTGTAAACAACGATTGCCAGAGTTTCAAGAGATGATTTTGAAAGCGGAGAATTAAATTCTTCCTCCACCAAAGCGCGGGCGAGTTTCGCGGATTCCGGCGCGGTCGCGAGCATAACGGAATCTTCTTTTTTAACGAGGCAAATCCCCCGCCCGGACAATTTTTCATCCAAAAAAGATAGAGCTTCCCTCACCTCATCTTCCCCGGCTTCCAATATTTTTGACAATTCCCGAATACTCACCGGCTCGCCTTTTAAAAAAAGGATTGATTCTATGAGTGTGTCCAGATTTTTCGTTTCATTGGTTGTTTTGATGTTATCTTCCATATTTTTATCCCCGCGAATAAAATTTTCGGAGAAATTTGCTTAGGCCTGCTTGAGAATATTTATGCTGTCAAACAATCCTTCTTGCCTTACCATTATAATGCCTTGTTTCGTTAATTCAAGCATCGCCAAAAAACTGACGATTATTTCGGCCTTTTTATTTTGCTTGTCTATGTCATTTCTTGAAAGGGAAAACTCGGTGAAAGAAATTTCCAGAGAGTAAGAAACGCGGTCCGTCAGTTCCTTTATTTTTTCTTCTATGCTGATTATTTTCATCACTTCCACCTCCGGCAATTTCTCCTGCGAAGGAAAATTTTCTATTACGCCCTTGAGCGCGGAATGAATATTATTTTTATCAACACCCTTCGGCTCCATAAAACCGAGTTCAACTCCTTTAAAACTCGCTCTTTCAATAAGAGGATTTTTCCCGTAAAGTTTGTTCAGGCGCGCGGAAAAGTCTTTTATTCGGCGATAGATTTTCAGACGCCCTTCCAACTCCTCAATGCTCTGTTCCTCGTCTTCCGTCAATTCTATGGACGGTATCAGGGAGCGGGATTTTACAAGCATCAAGGTTGAAGCGATTACCACGAAAAACGCCACTTCCGCAATCGGAAACTTTTGAAGTTCTTTCAGGTGGTCCATATATTGGTCCGTGATGTCGGCGAGAGAAACATCGTTTATGGAAACTTTCCTTTTTTCTATCAGTCCGAGCAAAAGGTCTAGCGGACCAGAAAATTGGCTTGTTTGCACTTCATACATAAAATTATAAGGACATTATAGCATAAATTACCGCGCTATCGTGGTAAATCCCCTGCTTTCCCTCACTTGGCACTCGGACCGGAAAGTGAGGGAAAGCGGGAAAAAAGAAAGAGACCCGCCGATTAAGGTGGGTCCTTTAGGTTTTATTTCTATTTTATAGGAGATCGGCGGCCAATTCCGCCAGCCTGGAACGCTCGCTCTTCACCAGGGTTACATGTCCGGTTATCTCACTCTCTTTCAAACTCTGGACCACTTTCGTGAGTCCGTTTGAAAAGGAATTGAGATACGGATGCCTCACCTGTGCGACATCCCCAGTAAGGACGATTTTCGTCCCATTTCCGGCACGAGTAATCAATGCCTTCATATCCTCGGGCTCAATGTTTTCGCCCTCATCCAGAATGACATAAGATCTCTTTAATGTCCTTCCTTGCATAAAATTTATCGGGTCAATGACTATTGACCCGTCATCAAACAGCTTCTTGATTTTTGATTTTCCTTCCTTACCTAATATAGAGGAAAGAGAATCTAAAATGGGCAGTTTCCACGGAGCAATCTTTTCATCCAGCGTCCCCGGGAGAAAACCCATCTTCTCCCCCAACTCAACCTGGGCGCGGTACACCAAAATCTGGTCATACCTGCCCAACTTCATTTGTTGATATCCCGCCAAGATGGCCAGGAGAGTCTTTCCCGTCCCGGCCTTTCCGGCGAGGGAAACGAGGTCAATATTCTCGTCAGAACATAGAGCGTAGGCAAATGCCTGCTCTGTGTTTTTTGGCAGGATTGCCCCGTCCACGCTTGGCTTCTTTGCCGGCTTGTGGACAAGCTTAAACCCTTCCTCGCCTTTGTAGATAGCGAGAAAGGTCTTTTCTCCAGCTTTGAAAATACAGCACTGGTTGGCAACCAAATCGCCAACATCAACGGGAACGGAATCAATATTCATTCCTCCGTCCTTGTGCCATATTGTGAACAGTCCGGCGGCATCTTCGGGAAGTTCAATTTCCGCCAGACCGGAGTATAACTTATCATATACCTTTTCCTCTCCCTCATACATCTCCGCCCACAATCCGGCGGATTCGGCAAGGATTTTGAAATTGTTGTCATTAGTTATGACAACGGCATTATTCCCTTTATCTCTCCAACGCATAGCCGTTAAAATAATACGGCTATCGTTGTTTTTTTCTAATGAGATTTCCGGGTGATTGAAATCCGCCCTTGCGGAGTCCACAACGAGGGTCGCTCCGTTTTCAATGGAGACACCGGTTTTTATTGACTCTCCAGTACTCTTCCCTTTTTCAAGGTAAGAGTTTATTTTTCTAGAGGCCTCCCTTGCCTTAAAACCCTTGCTGGCATGGCTTTTGAGACCATCCAGTTCGTTTATTACTACCCCGGGGATTACAATCGTGGTCCCGGGATTTTTCTCGACTATATCTTTCACACATTCAGGGTCGTAAATGAACACACTTGTATCCACCACGAAAACTTCTTCTTTTGCCATTCAGCACCTCCTTTTTTTCTTCTAATGTTTTATTTTATATTATCAAAAAACTTTCCTTAATTTGCTTTAATTATCAACATTTTTTTAATTTTGTCAACCTGCTGTACATCCGCCACACCCCAATCCACCGAAACCGGGTTTCGGTGGATTGGGGTGTGATAAATAAGGGCGGATTGACATCGTCGGAAAAACACCATTCGTTTTTATAGATGGTTTTGCGAATCTCCTTTTTTAAAAAATAGCGATTTTTGTGATTGTAGTTTTCTTGTCCATATTACCGATTGCTTATTCTTTCCCTTTTTTGATTTCCAATCCGAGTTCCTTAAGTTGTTCTTGGCTGATTTCGCTTGGCGCGTCCATCATCAGGTCGCGGCCGTCGCCCGTTTTGGGAAAAGCAATAACTTCGCGGATACTCGGCTCGTTTTCAAAAATGGCGACAATACGGTCAAGCCCGAAAGCGATTCCTCCGTGAGGCGGCGCTCCGTATTCAAAAGCGGAAAGCATATGCCCGAAGTTCTTTTCAATGTCCGCATCGTTGAAGCCAAGAATTTCAAAAACTTTTTTCAGCGCCTCCGGCCTATGATTGCGTATACTTCCGCCGGCAATTTCAAATCCATTCAGGACGAGGTCGTATTGAGTGGCAGTAATTTCGCCTATGTTTTCTTTTTTCATAAGCGCCTCTTCATACTCTTTGCTGGGCGCCGAAAAAGGATTGTGCGTAAAAGTCCACCCGCCTTTGTCGTTTTTTTCAAAAAAAGGAAAATCAACCACCCAGCAAAACGCCAGTTCATTCGGGTCATTTTTGTCTTCTCTCAAGTCCGGCCTGTCCGTTCCATATTTTTCCATCGCTTCTTTGTAGGGCAATCTGGGGAACGGAATTTCTTTTATCTTCTTTTCCGGCATAAGTTCCTTGATTGCGCCAATTATGAGATTCTCGCTCAAGCCCATAATGTCTTCCGCGTCCACGAAGGACATTTCCAAATCAAGCTGAGTGAATTCAGGCTGGCGGTCGCTTCTCGTGTCTTCGTCTCGCATACATTTCGCAATCTGGAAATATTTTTCAAATCCGGATGCCATCAAAAGCTGTTTGTACTGCTGGGGCGACTGCGGGAGAGCGTAGAACTTCCCTTTTTGCAGACGCGAAGGCACGACAAAATCGCGGGCGCCCTCCGGCGTGGACTTGGTGAGGATGGGCGTTTCTATTTCCAAAAAACCGCGCCCGGAAAGATAATCGCGAATGTATTTCACCGCTTTGTGGCGCATCCGGATATTTTTTTGAAGCCGCTCCCGGCGCAAATCTAAATACCGGTACTTCAAGCGGATTTCCTCGCCCACTTCGTAGCCGTCCGTTCCGATTTCAAACGGTGGCGTTTTCGCTTCGTTCAGGACTTTCATTTCTTTGACGGAAATTTCCAGATTTCCGAAAGGCAAATCGGGATTGACCATATTCTCCGGCCGATCCTTTACTTCGCCTTCAATTTCAATGACCCATTCCGGTCTGACCGTGTCCGCAACCTCGCGCGCCTCCGCGTTTTTGGGGGTGGCGACAATCTGAACTTTTCCGCTCGCGTCCCGCAAATCAATGAAAATAAGTTTGCCGTGGTCCCGGCGAACGTCCACCCATCCGGCGAGCTTCACGACTTCGCCGACTCTGTCTTTAATATTTTTAATTTGGATCCTTTTCATATTATTATATTTAAACACATTTTTTCTTTCTAAACAATCAAAAGAAAATGTGCATGACTCGGTGATGCACATTTGAGGATAAAAAACCCCGGAACTTGATAATGTTCCGGGGTCGTGTGGCTTACTTGTTTTTATGTTCTATTAAGTTTTTGCGTGCTGTAAGCCTCAGTGCGCAGATTTTCGGGAGGAATGTTTTCCGAGAAAATTTTCTCGCACTCCTCCTTTTCCAAAGTTTCTTTCTCAAGGAGGGCGTCCACGAGGGCGTCCAGAGCTTTCCGGTTCTTTTGAACCATAAGCTCGGCTTTTTTATGGCCGACGGTGATCAACGCGCGGATCTCCGCGTTGACCTCCTCCTCGGTCGCGCCGGAGTATCTGTCCGCGCGCGATTCTGAATAGGCGCCGGCACCCGAACCAGCCAGATGCATGGGGGGGAGATTTTCACTCATTCCCCACCTCAACACCATGTCCTTGACCAGCTCGGTTGCCCCCTCAAGGTCATTGCTGACCCCGGAGGTTGTCACACCCATGACAACCTTTTCGGCCGCCCACCCTCCGTAGAGGGTAATCAGTTTATTATAAGCGTTCCTTTTATTGACGGAATGCTTATCCTCATCACCCTCCGGCAACTGGTATGTCAGGCCCAACGCCCTCCCCCTTGGAATGATACTGACCTTGTACAATGGGTTAGTATCATCTGGTTCCAAGGCGTTCCGGACGTACGCTATAAGCGCGTGGCCCGCCTCGTGAATAGCGGTATCACGCTTTTCGCGGCTGCCCATGATATTGGGTCGCTCGTCGCCTCCGGTGATGAGCCTATCCCATGCTTTCACGAACGCCCAGTGTGGAATCGCAATCGGGGACTTTTTTGTTTTTATCCCCGTCTTTTTGAGAAAATTCAGCTTCGCCAAAAGGGGAAGCAAAATTCTCAAAAGCTTCCCGTCTTTTTTTATCTCCCTGATGACGAGCTTTGCCGCCTCGTCGCAGAGGTTTTCCAGGTCAGCCCCAGAGAAGCCGGTTGTCATCTGGGCGATTTCCGCCAGATTGACTTCCGGGGTCAGAGGCTTGTTCCTGGTATGTATTTCCAAAATTTTTTCCCGATCCGCCTTATCGGGCAAACCGACAAAAATCTTTCGGTCAAACCTTCCAGGCCGGAGGAGAGCGGAATCCAACATGTCAAGGCGGTTAGTCGCCGCCATGACAATAATCCCGTCATCAGCAGAACTGCCATCCATCTCCGCGAGGAGTTGGTTGATGGTCTGCTGATGTTCCTTGGCGCCTCCAGAGCCACCACCCTCTCGCTTTCCACCGACGGAGTCTATTTCATCTATGAATATCACACATGGTGCGGCTCGACGCGCGTCATCAAACAGGTCCCTGACCCTTGACGCGCCTACCCCAATATACATTTCTATGAACTCGGAGCCGTTTATTATTATAAACGGCATCCCCGCCTCATACGCCATTGCGCGGGCGAGCAACGTTTTCCCTGTTCCGGGTGGCCCGTAAAGCAGGACACCCTTTGGGAGCTTAGTCCCAAGGGCTTCATATAGTGGCTTATCTTGCTTCAGATAGTCCACTATGCCCAGGAGTTCCTCCTTTGCCTCATCGCACCCCGCGATGTCGGCAAAGGTGGTTTTTTTAATTTTCTTCTTCGCCCGGGGCTTCTTTGCACCCGGATGTCCGGGTGGAAGCCCCACATAGGGGTCGTCCTGTTCTGGTGGCGGGCCCATTAACATCATGAACCCGAACCAGATCGCGAGAACAATGGCCGTCCCGGCGGCGATTATCATCAGAGTTTTTCCCATACTTCCCCAGCCAAACGGCTCGGGGACCTGAGAATACTGGAGCGGAATCTTCAGCTCCAGAACCCTGTTCTCGATCGCCTTGGCGGCCTCTCCCGAGGCCTCGGTTTTCAGGACAAATACTCCATCTTTACCGCCAATCAACGCGGTGTAGGAGGAGACTTTTTCCCCTTTAACATAGACGGTAACAACCTCCACCTTTTTTGCGTCCAACGACGCAATAAAGGTGGTGGCGTCCACTACCCTCTTCTCCGGCTGAAGATACATACTCAGCGCCATGAGGGCGGCTACCATAACCACCAGAAAAATCAAAAGAACTTTGAACTTTTTGGCCTTACTGAGCAGAACGCTCAATAAAGCCTTTGCCTTTTTTTTCATCTCTACCTCCTTTCCTTTTTTATATTTAATTATTAATGTCCATATTAAAACAATATTATGAATTTCTCAGTTTGTCAAGGTTTTTTACCGCGCGTTTCTCCCTACGCGCCAAAATCCACCTCCACCGACAACCGTTGTCGGTGGAGGTGGATGGAATAATTAATCGGCGGAGTGTTTCGCGCGTGGCGGGTTTATGGGCAATTCCACATAAAAAGAACTTCCCTTCTCTTCCCCTGATGACTCCGCCCAAACTCTTCCGCCGTGGTCATTCACTATTCTTTTGGCGATGTAAAGTCCCATACCCAGACCCTCAGTATCTATTTTTGAAATGCCTTCCCTTGCCCGACTGAACTTTTGGAATATCCTGGATCGCGTTTCCGAGTTCATTCCCATACCAGAGTCTTTGACTTTAAAAATCACGGTCTTCTTTTCGGGATTCTTATACAAGAAAATATGAATAAATCCTTTGGGTGTGTATTTCATAGCATTATCAATAATATTACTGAAAACCTGACGGATTTTGTTTTTATCGGCAATAACATCAAGGTCCTCTTTTCCATCAGCTTCAAATTTAATTTCAAGATTCTTGCCGTTCATCGCCTTGAACTCCTCAACGGTATCTGACACCAATTTCCTCAAGTTGGTTTTTTTGAAATTGTATTCCATTTTTCCCCTTTCAATTCGGCTCAAATTGAGAAAATCCCCCACGAGACCGACCAGCCTCAAACTTGAATCAAAAATCCTTTTGAGCGGAACTCGGGTTTCTTCTGGAAGTTTCCCAAAAGACCCCTCCAAAAGCATTGAGGAGTAACCTTTAATGGAAGTGAGCGGGGCGCGCAGCTGATGAGAGGCGATTGAGATAAACTCCGATTTCGCTTCATCCAATCTTTTGAGGCGAAGATTCGCCGATTTTAATTTTCTCGCCAAATGCTCCATCTCCTCTCTTGTCCTTACTTCTTTTAAAACGCCTCGTATGAGAAGAATGCCAAAGAAAATAACTAAAATAAAAAGTATCGCGTCAACTATCGCCTGTTGCCATGTTGAGGCCAATAACAATCTCGCCAACAATATAATCCATATTATAAAAACCAATAACTGAGTAACTATAATTTTAATATCAAATAAATGATGGCGTGTAATAGCCAAAGTGATAAAAAAAGATATTGATAATGTAAAAACAGGACCCAACCAATAAAAACTAAATATAGCAAAGGTAGGAAGCACTAAATTGGTAATAATTGCCCCAGTGACCGCGATTAACAATCCTATGAAGATGTATTCCAATTGCCTTTTTTTTGAATATGTTTTTTCCTTTTTGTATTTTTTATATAAAATAAAAAATGAAACCACAAATAACAAGGCAACAAAGATTACATAGAACAGATACAAAGGACCAAAACCAATGATACGGTCTCTGCCAAAGGTTAAAAAACTCCTTATAACTAAATCCGTCGAAACTATTGTAAACAACAACCCTAATGTAATAACGTAAAATATCAATATGTAAAACCTACGGTATAATTTTTTAACATTGTGATTAAAAAAAACAACAAAAGAAAAAATGGACATCATGGAAAAAATAGCCCCAAAATATGCCGTCTTACTAAGAATAAGAGCGAGGTTCTTATTACTCGTAAAACTATAATAATACAATGGAGTAGCCCATAAAAATATTCCCAATGTTATAAAAAAGAAGAAAAGGGCACCTATATTTTTTTTAGCCTTAAGGCATACGGTAATCGCCAATATTATATTTACAAAGATTGTCAATAATAAAACAATAGAATTTAATGGCATGTTATTTTTTGAATCCCATTTTTTTAACCATCATTGACAAAATCATTAAACTATTCCCTTTGAAAACAAAATGATTTTTCCCAATCTCCTTAAAAGCAAAAGAGTTTTTAAATAACTTATTGAGGTAAGAAAATGCCTCTTTCCTCGTAAAATAAATGGGGATGACGGGGTCATCTTCGTCGTTAAAAAAATTTTTCAATGGATCGTCCTCCTCGGGGTCGTATATGTTTGTGTAATTTTTAATTTGATAAATCGGAAATTTTATATTGGTTAATTTTTCAAAAATATATTTTTTAATCGCGCCGTAGCCCATTTGCATTCCCTCATCATAAGCAAACCTGGCAAGAGCATAAAAAAGCCCTAAAGGAATAAGATGGCGTGGCAAAAATTTATTTCCCATACTGCCAATGGATATTAATCTTCCTACCTCAAACTTCTGGTCGGGCGGGATGCCTAAAAAATCATCCGGTTCATCAAACTTAAAATAGCTTTTAAAGATTGGGAGCGGGTCTGTTCTTATTATTCTCAAAGACCCAATAACTTGATTGTCGTTTTTTGCTATAAAATAGACACACTTGTCCAGCCGGTCGTAAGAATCAAGTTCCAATTCCCCATCAGTCAGTTCCGCTGGTATATACTTTTTTTTCTCAACATAAATCTTATACCGCAACTTGAACATATCGCGTTTTTCCTCCTTTGTTTCGGCAATGCCAAAATCTATTGTATGTTCTCTCCCGTCCCTTATCACACTGATTTTATTTATAATTTTCATATTTTTTTCGCGCTGTTTAAAACGCCTTGACCGGCATAAACAGATTTTGTTTCCGAAACATCGGCAAAACCAGCTTCTTCAAGCAGTTTTTTTTGTTCATCCGGTTTAAACAAATTCTTTTCGGAAAACTTGTACTCCTTCTGAATGAAAAAATTGTAATAAAATATTTTCAGAGTAGGGACTAGCATTGTGGCGAATAACTTCAGGGTGTTCAGCCATCCCGTTTCTTTGGCATTTTTTAAGATGGATTCCGTGTAAATCTTAATCGGTTTGAATCCTTCATGAATATTAGACAGGGCTATACCCCCCCCTGGCTTCAAGACCCTTTTCATTTCTTTGGCAACAGCAAGACGGTCAGATCTCGGAATATTGTAAAGAGCGTTATTAGAGACAACTCGGTCAAAATAGTTGTCCTCAAAAGGAAGAGGGGTTGTTAAATCAGCCAAAATTATTTTCGTGGCGGGGTTTTTTCTCTTGCAAACATCAAGGGCTTCTTTTGAGAAATCAAGGGCAAACACTTTGGCTCCCCGTTTTTCAAGCAGGGTGACTAAATTGCCCGTTCCTGCGCCGGCGTCCAAAATCAACTCGCCATCCTCCACCTCGGCCTCGTCAACGATGTTTTTCAAAAGTTCGCGATAGGAAGTCGCCAAGTTCAAAACATCATAAACCTTGAAATATTTTCTCCAAAAATCGGCGCTTAGCATTAAGTTTATTATATCTCTTTTTCATATAATTTTAAAACAATGGAACGCATATAATCGGCGCCTTCTTCATAGGACAGGCCTTCGGGGAGTTTAAAAGGCTCCCCGAATATCATCGTATATTTGCGCCTCAGCAGTTTTCTTTTGCCGACTTTGATTGCCGATGGCAGGACGAGCGCGTCCGTCATCGCTGCCAGTGCCGCCACCCCTCTCTTGAATTGTCCGAGTTCATCGCCATAAATAACCTTTCCCTCCGGAAACATAGCGACAACGCCACCCTCCTTTATTATTTCTTTGGCATCCTTAAGGGCGACATCCAATCCTTGTCCATATATGACAGGAAATACGCCAAATATGAAATAAATGAAACTAACCACTCCGAATTTAGACATAAGATTCAACCATTTATTATAGAAGTGCTTGGCACCCATAAAACGCAAAGGGAGCATTCCTGAACCGCTTACACCCAACGCCACCCTGTAAACAAAGCAATCATAAAAAGTCTTGTGATTGCCAATGAGAATCAGCGGTGGCTTGATGCCCTTGAGATTTTCTCTTCCCTCAACCTTGAGATTGAGAGCTACCTTGAATAGTATGTAAAAAAACGGCCAACTTATAATTTGAAACACTCTCGCTATCATAGTTTATATTATAACAAAAGATGAGGACAAAAAAAACAGGCCACGCTTGTTTCAGCGCGACCTTGATTCCCTTTATAACTTATAACCGCAAATCCAGTCCTTAATGCCATAAATGACCCTAAGGTCCCGAACAAGCTCGCAATGATCATCATCATAGTAATGATGATGATCCGCCGTATGGAAGGCGGTTATTTTTTCCGCATCCCCGAAAGAAATGAATCTATCGCACCCCCCGCTTATAACCAACACGGGAACCTCAATCGGTCTCATCACTTTTCCATGTCCAGGGAAAATATCCAAAAGCGTGGATATTTTTTCCGAGTGATATTGATATTTTTCTTTTTTTCTATTTACTGTAAAGCATCCTAAGATGCCTTTCCAGCTAATTCCCCTCGGTCCCACGGGAGCGATTAAAACACACAGACGAGCGGCGTCCGGGTTTTCTTCAAAAAGTCGCTGAACGGCGTATCCGCCGTACGAGTATCCGATTATTACATCGGGTTGCAACTTCTTGATGTAATTTCCTAAAACTTCCAAATAATTCTCACTCCAATCAATATCCGGGGCGTAGAATTTATCTGCTCCGAAATAGCGCCGGAAAGAATTAAAAACCTCGGACTTTTTCCAAAGTCCATGAATTGCCAGTATTTTCAAAGTGCACCTCCTTTATTCTCTTAATCCTGTTGATATTCAAACATTAAAAGGGTGGGAAGGCAAGGTCGGCGGAGAGATACTGAGCTCCAGCTAATTAACAATCACGGCGAATTCCCCTCTTAATTTATCCTCGTTTTCTTTGAAATATTTCAATATCTCCGCGATTGAACCGCGGACGACTTCCTCAAACATTTTTGTCAGTTCCCTGCCAACAATGAGTTTTTTATCCGGCGACATTTCCGCCAAAAGTTCAAGGTTTTTTATGAAGCGATGGGGTGATTCGTAATAGACGACAGGGTATTTCGTTTCCGCCACCTCTTGAAAAAATTTTCTTCTCCCTTTTTTGTGAGGCGGAAACGCCATAAAAACAAATTTTTGCGCGTTAATTCCGGAAACGCTCAACAGCGCGGCGAGTGCCGAAGGGCCGGGAATCGGCTCAGTTTTGATTCCGTTTTCGGCGGCCTCCGCGACCAAAACATTGCCCGGATCGCTGATGCCCGGAGTGCCGGCATCGGTAATCAAGGCGACATTCTTGCCCGCGAGCAGTTCGCGAATTATTCTGTCCGTTTTTGAAACTTTTGAATGCTGAAAATAGGAAGTTGTCGGCGTGGCGATTTCAAAACGATTGAGCAGTTTTCTCGCCACCCTCGTGTCCTCGCACGCGATTAAATCCGCTTCTTTCAGAATCCTCAGAGCCCTTAAAGTGATATCTTCAAGGTTTCCAATGGGCGTGGCGACAACATAAAGCGTTCCGGTTTTCATAAAATTAGGCTAATTTTTCTCCGAGTTTTTCCGCTTTTTCAAGCCATTTTTTTCTTTTGGCTTCGGAAGAGTTTTTAACGGACCCGAACATTGTCACCTTCACGGGACTCACGCCGGACATTAGAAGTATCGCCCTTTTAATGGTTTTAATGCCGGGCGCTCCGAGAAACAGTTTATAAAAAAGCGGAGGAGCGTCCATCGTCACCAGCAGGCGCGCGGAACGGCCTTTGAGCAGTTTCTCCCACGAATACTTGCCTGTAAATTTAAAGGCGAATCCTGACAGAAATACTCTGTCAAAAAAACCCTTAAGCAGGGCCGGCATCGTCCCCCACCATGTCGGATAAACGAATACTATGTGTTCCGCCCACTTTATGTCTTCCCTCGCTTTAATCAAGCCCGGCTCAAGTTCCTGAATTTCTTTATAGCCCTTGTGAAGAATTGGGTCAAAATCCAGTTCGCCAAGATAAATTTCCCTAACATCCGCCCCCGCAGACTTCGCTCCTTTAATATACGCCTGCGCCAAAGCGCCACCAAAGCTGTCCTTCACGGGATTTCCCAATATTATCAATATTTTTTTATTTTTATTCATATTATCTGCGCGCCAGAAACAAAGCCACCAACGGGAGTGTCAGCCACCAGAAAAAAGCGACGTTGGAGGCGAAAATATTTTGAATAACAGGAGAAAAAGTGAAAATATCGCGCGCCGGAAAGATGTGAAAAAGGTAACTGAATAACAAGCCACTCGCCAGAAAACTGAGCAATAGAATATGCCACCAATTTTCTTCTGATGAATCATGGTGCACTTCTATAAATCTTGAGAAGAGACTGTTTAAGGCAAGGACAATAAGAAGAAAAATGAATACCCTCGCGAAAAACGTTTCAATAACTGTTTCGCCGTTTACCAGATGATCCAGATAATAAAAATTTTCAAATAAAAAACCGGAAATATAGAGCGAAAACAAAAAAGAAATGAGTTTAGTTTTTCCCGCAGAAACGCCATAGAAAAAACCGACGGCGATGAAACCGAAAACAACCAAAACATCCCACGAAGGATTTCCCAATATCAGATTAATTTGATCAAGAGACATATCTTCATTATAGCCCTTCTCCCCTCAATTCTTCAATGAGTTTCTTGGCTTTCTTTGAAATTTTCTTTGGCGTCCTGACCATAATTTTGACCATCAGGTCGCCTCTCGTTCCGTTGAGCTGGGGCATACCGAAGCCCCTGACTCTTAATACCTCTCCCGAATCTATACCGACTGGAATTTTCAGTTTTATGGATTTATTAAACACTTTTATTTCCTTTTCCGACCCCAAAAGGGCATCCGATATTTTAATGTCCAAATCCATAATAATGTCCCGCCCGCTTCTTTTGAAAACTGGATGAGGGCGAACATGAATTTTAACATAAAGATCGCCCGGGATTCCATTGACGATTGCCTCCCCCATTCCCGTTAATTTTATCATTTCTCCATTCTCAATCCCCGAGGGAACTCGTATTTTAATCTCTTCCCTCTTGGGCATTATTCCGATTCCGCGACAGGTGGAACATTTTTTTTCCGGAATACTCCCCGTTCCACCACACTTGTCGCATTCGCGCAAAGATGTAAAACTGCCGAAAAAGGATTTTTTCGTTTCATTAATTTTTCCTTTGCCCTGGCAATAGGAGCATTTTTTGAGATTGCTGCCGGGTTCGGCTCCTTTTCCTCCACATTTTTCGCAAACTGATATTTTGGAAATCAAAACGGTTCTTTCAACTCCAAAGACAGCCTCTTCAAAGGATATTTCAAGATCAATTGAAATATCTCTTCCTCTTTTTCGCCGAGCTTGATGTCCGCCTCCACCACCGAAAAAAGTTTCAAAAATATCGTTCAAGTCAAAATTTGAAGCTCCACTGAAACCTCCAAAATCCCAACCGGCGGCTTGTCCTCCTTGTCCCGGAGGGGCTTGTCCTCCCCCAAAGACTCTCCCATACGTGTCGTATTCAGCCCTCTTCTTGTCATCACCCAACACGGAATAAGCTTCATTTATTTCTTTGAATTTACTGTCATTCCCGCCGTTTTTGTCGGGGTGATGTTTATGAGCGAGCTTGCGAAACGCCTTCTTGATTTCATCTTTTGAAGCGGTTTTCGGCACGCCAAGAATTTCATAGTAATTATTTGCCATTTTATTTGTGAGCGAAAAAAGAAATATTTCGGTCAAGCGCGACTAAATCTTTATTTTTCTTCGCCGTCTTTCTTCTCCTCAAAGTCGGCGTCCCTCGCCTGTTCAGATTGATTAGCCTCATTTCCGCCATCGGTTTTTCCTTCTCCTTGCGCAGCGTTCTCGGCCGCTCCCTCCGCGGACGGTTGTTTGTAAAGCAATTCTCCTATTTTTTGAATTGATTTTGAAAGTTCCTCAGTTGAGTTTTTAACCGCCGCCAAGTCGGTTCCGTCCTTCACTTTTTTGAGTGCTTCAATTTTTTCCTCAATGTCTTTCTTGACATCTTCAGGAACTTTTTCTCCCGCATCCTTTAAGGCTTTTTCAGCGGTGTAAACAAGAGTGTCTGCCGCATTGCGCGCGTCCGTAAGTTCTTTTTTCTTTTTGTCCTCTTCGGCGTGAGCCTCAGCGTCAGTTTTCATTTTCTCAATTTCTTCTTTTGAAAGCCCTGACGATGCCTCAATGCGAATTGACTGCTCCTTGCCAGTTGCCTTATCTTTCGCTCTAACACTCAAGATTCCATTGGCGTCAATGTCAAAAGTCACCTCTACTTGAGGGACGCCTCTCGGCGCCGGCGCGATGCCGTCAAGGATAAACCTTCCCAACGACTTGTTGTCTGCGGCCATTTCCCGCTCACCTTGCAAAACGTGAATTTCAACGGAAGTTTGGTTGTCCGCCGCCGTTGAGAATATTTGACTTTTGCTCGCCGGAATTGTCGTGTTTCTCTCAATAAACTTTGTGGAAACTCCTCCGAGTGTTTCAATTCCAAGCGACAATGGGATTACATCCAGGAGCAAAACATCTTTGACATCTCCCTTCATAATTCCTCCCTGCACCGCAGCTCCAAGCGCCACGACTTCGTCCGGATTGATTGATTTGTTCGGCTCTTTCCCGAAAAGCTCCTTGACAGCGTTTTGGATTGCGGGCATTCTCGTTTGTCCTCCAACCAAGATAACCTCATCAATGTCCTCTATCTTGAATCCGGATGCCTCAACCGCTTTTCTTGTTATATCAATTGATTTTTTAATGTAATCGCCGACCAATTCTTCAAGTTTTGCTCTGGTTAACTTAAGTAAAAGATGCCTGGGACCTGAAGCGTCAGAGGTGATGAAGGGAATATTAATCTCCGTTTCCATTGTGCTGGAAAGCTCATGTTTGGCTTTTTCAGCCGCTTCCTTAAGTCGCTGAAGCGCCATAAAATCTTTTGAAACATCCACGCCACTCTGTTTTCTGAATTCGTCAACAATCCAGGCTATGATTTCTTGGTCAATATCGTCTCCCCCAAGATGAGTATCCCCATCCGTCGCTTTCACTTCAATGACATCATCGCCCACCTCAAGAACCGAAACATCAAAAGTTCCGCCACCCAAATCGTAAACAACGATTTGCTCATCTTTTTTCTTATTAAATCCATACGCCAACGCCGCCGCCGTGGGCTCATTGATAATTCTGCTTACCTTCAAGCCAGCAATCTCCCCCGCATCCTTAGTCGCCTTCCTTTGCGCGTCATTGAAATAAGCCGGCACGGTAATAATTGCCTCCTCTACCTTTTCGCCAAGGCGTTCTTCGGCGTCATGTTTCATTTTTTGGAGTATCATCGCGGACACTTCTTCCGGTCTATACGTTTTATCCCCCATCTTTACGACAACCCCGCTGTCCTTTCCTTCTTCTATTTTATAAGGAAGGAGCTCTTTATCTTTCTGAACTTCCGCATCACTGAACTTATGCCCTATGAGACGCTTAACGGAAAAAACGGTGTTCTCAGCGTTCGTTATTGATTGTCTTTTCGCCAATAACCCAACAAGGCGTTCCCCCGTCTTTGCAATGGCAACGACGGAAGGAGTGGTGCGATTTCCTTCTGCATTCTCCAATATTTTCGGCTCTCCTCCTTCAACAACCGCCATCGCCGAATTTGTTGTCCCCAGATCTATTCCTAAGATTTTTGTCATATTTTTAAGCAGTCAGTAGTCGGTAATCAGCAGTCAAACAATTTAAATGTCAACAGACTGGCTACCAACCACTAACATACTGATTATTTTGTATATTTCCCGACCTTAACTTGAGACGGTCTTATAACCTTTTCTTTGAGCTTGTATCCTTTTCTGTATTCTTCCATTACGATTCCATCATCTTCCTCCTTTTTAACTTCCAATTCGGCGACGGCTTCATGCTCCCTTGGGTCAAATTCTTTTCCGACAGCTTCTATGGGTTCAAGTCCGTGCTCTTTTAAAACGCTTATAAATTGATTATGCAGATATTTTATACCATTTTGCCATGTTTTGTCAACTTTCTGCCACCCCTCATCTTTGAAAGCGTTCTCAAAACCATCCACAACGGGCAACAAATCTTCAACAAGAGGATATTCCGCATATTTTTTGAAGTCATCAAGTTGTCTTTCCCAATCTTTTCTGGCATTTATAAAATCGGCCTTTGCCCTTTGCCAACCGACAAGATACTCGTCTTTTTGCCTCTGGCATTCTTTCAATTTATCGCGCATCTTTTTCAATTCAAAAGCGACGGAACCGTTCTCTTCTTCAAAAAAGACATCGTCTTGAGGTTGAGATTTTTTTTTGTCTGACATTGCCTGTATTATAACTCCAAAAAACAACAGATGCAACCCCGACATTTCTGTCTCATAAAAACACCGGGGCAGAGGCTCCGATGTTTTTATGAGATTTCAAGTTATAATCTTTTTTTGGGAAAATCCTCTTTTTTGGGCTTAGGACCGGACATTGGATTACGCAACCATTTTACATAAACTACCCGATACGCATCCACATCAAGTTCCTTTGATTTATTTTTAATGGGAAAATCCTCCAGTCTGGGCTCTTTCCCAGGTTCCATATTTTCCAACCAAACGCTGTTCGCCTCTATAAAAGCGTCCACATCGTAGTCATCTGCGCTTATCCCCTCTCCTCCCTCGGAAATCTCTCCGTAGGAATAAGTCTCTTCTTCTTCATCCGGCGCGCTTTTCTCTCCGCCCACCAGAAAATCTTTCGGTTTCGGGGGTCTTATACTTCTTTCCTCTCCCTTTGAGTTAAGCCATTTTTGGTATGCCTTGCTGTAAGCGGCACTGTCAACCTCCCCTTCTTGGGCATATTCTTTTCGGACCGGTTTCCAGCCCGTTTCCGAAATAGGTTTTTTTACCAATTCTTTTTTGTCTTTAGAGCCCTTTTTTTTAAACAAAGATTCAAACATTTTTTTGTTGGCACTTAATTTTTTATAAAAACAAGTCCTAACCTACTAACACCATAAATTTCCTTATTTTTATTTATGCTTAAATTCTACCAAATAATTAATGCTTTGTCAAGGGTTACCGCTTGCGCCATTGTGCCGCCTTCCTGGCTTTCTTGAGTCCAAACTTGCGACGTTCTTTCGCCCTCGGATCTCTCGTCAAAAGTCCGGCCTTTTTCAGTCGTTTTCTGAAATCGGCGTTAAAACTAACTAAAGCGCGAGCGATGCCGTGGGCTATCGCCTCGGCTTGAGAATGAATTCCGCCCCCGGAAACCTTAATCGTAATCCTGAATTTTTCAAGCGATTTCATGGTCTTGAGAGAATTCTCAACAATGTCGCGCAAATCCTGTTGAGGAAAATAATCCTCCAATTTTTTTTCATTAATAGTTACACCCAACTTTCCTTTGCTGAAGAGACGAACCCTGGCAACAGAAGTCTTTCGCCTGCCAACCGACTCAAAATATCTTGAACTTCCTGTGTCCGTTTCGGGTTTTTCTTTTTTTGTTTTTGTTATTTCGTTTGTCATTTTATAATAAGATTTTTCATCATTTGTTTTTTAAGCTTGTTTTTCGGGAGCATTCCTTTTACCGTTTCCTTGAAGACATGCTCAATTCCCTTCTTGGCGATAAGATCTTCAAGATTAATAGTCTTTAAGGAACCAGGATATCCGGAATGGCGAATATAAGTTTTTTGTTTTTTCTTGTCTCCTGTAATTCTAATCTTGCCGATATTGTCCACCGTCAGTTTTATTTCCGGGGCGCGATTAGGAGCAAAAGAAGGGGTGTTTTTCCCGCGCAAAATAGCCGCCGCCTCGGAGGCAAGTCTGCCTAATGATTTTTGATTTGCATCCAGTTTATAATTCATAATTGACTAAGTTAAACAAATTCTATAATGGCCATCTTGGCGGCATCTCCTTTACGTCTCGGGAGTTTGACTATTCTAATGTAACCGCCCGCCCTTTCTTTGTATTTCGGGGCTATTTTTTCAAAGACTTTTTTGGCGGCAACCGTCCCCACTTTGGAAATCACCAATTTCCTGTTCGCCAAATCTCCCTTGACGCCCTTGGTGATTATTTTTTCCGCGTACGGTCTTAATTCTTTCGCTTTCGCTTCAGTTGTCTTGATTTTTTCATCCCTGAAAAGGTTAACAGCCAGCGACCTCAGCAAGGCGCGCCTTTCATTGACTTTTCTTCCAAGTTTTCTTCCTTTTGTTTTATGCTTCATCCTCTTAGAAATAGAAAATGTTCCTTGAAACATTTTCTTAAATCAAATTAAACCTTTAACAATAAAATTTATTATATCCGATTCCTTCTCATTAGTCCACTAAAATAGTTTAATTTCCAACGAGATTCAACTTACTAATTAAGAACGATTCCGAGTTTTCCCAAAACTCTTCTAATTTCTTGAACGGCTTTCTTTCCAACTCCGTCTATTCGCAGAAGATCTTCCTCTTTCTTTCTCACAATTCCTCCCACGGTTCTTATACCGGCTTCTTCAAGAGCCTTCATTGTTCTCGTGGAAAAATTCAAATCTTCAATCCTTGTCTTTAAAGCCTCTTTATCTTCCTCTCCGAATTCTTTTTCTTTCTCTTCGCCTTCCTCTTCCTGTTCTTCATTAACGACTGTGTCGCTTTCTTCTTGACTCAGCTCAAAGGTTTCTTCTTCCTTAAAACCTATAATCGCCTTCAGGTGTTTTATCATAATCTCTATTGATTTTTCAAGCGCCTCTTTCGGAGAAATGATTCCGTCGGTTTCAATGGAGAACCTAAGGCGGTTATAATCGGTTCTCTCCCCTACTCGCATATTTTCCACTTCGTAATTAACTCTCCTGACCGGCGTGAAAATGGCATCCAAAACTATCATTCCCACATCAACTTTTTCCTTGTGGAGATTCTCCCTTGAAACATACCCGAGTCCTTTTTCAATAATCAATTCAATTCTCAATTTGGCGTCCTTTGAGGTCAGCTCCGCTATGTGCTGATCTTTATTCAAAACCTCAACATTGGCGGAAAGTTCAATATCTCCGGCAGTCACTTCTTTTTTCCCTTGAACGGAAAGGGTGATTGTTTGCGGCTCATCCGTGTGCATTTTAAATCTCACTTTTTTAAGATTTAAAATGATATTAATGACATCTTCCTTGACTCCGGGGAGTGTGGAAAACTCATGCAAAGCTCCGTCTATTTTGACGGCCGTTACCGCCGAACCAGGTAAGGAAGACAAGATAATTCTCCTCAAAGAACTTCCCAAAGTATGCCCATACCCGGCGTAAAGGGCGTCTATTTCGTAAACACCTTTGTTTCCTTCCTCTTTTATTATTTTCGGTTTTGAAGGCAATGAAATTTCGTAATTCATATTTTTGTCAAACACGCGTCGCCAAATATTTTAACCGGCGACAACCGCCTATATTATTAATAATGTTACCTTGAATAAAATTCAATTATGGTATTAAGGCTGCTTTCCATCTCCGGTTCATCGGCGATGGAAGGGGTGGCGATTATTTCTCCCGCCTTTCCTTCTCTGTCAAGCTTAATCCACGCCGGAGGATTGTATTTCTTCAGTTTAATGTCCAAATCATTAAAAATACCCTTGGGTTCGGATTGCTTCCGAATACTTATCTTGTCTCCCGCTTTCACTCTGTAAGAAGCGACATTGAGTCTTCCGCCGTTCACCATTATGTGCCCGTGGGAAACAATCTGCCTCGCTCTTGATCTTGATTCAGCCAAACCGAGGCGGAAAACAACATTATCCAAACGAGATTCAAGAAAAGAAAATATCTTCACTGTGGTGTCTCCGGCTCCGGACGCCTCCTTTATGTAGTTTGCAAATTGACGTTCTCTCAAGCCGTAATTAAACTTCACTTTTTGTTTTTCTCTCAACTGAGCGCCGTATTCGGATGACCCGCGTTTTGAATGCTTTCCGCGCATTTTACCGAAAATACCCGGGACATAAGGCTTTTTAGTCATCGCGCACTTAGGCGTAAAACACTTGTCCCCTTTCAGGAAAAGTTTTTGGCTCGCTCTTCTACATTTTTTACATTTGTCTTCCATAGTTTAAAAATTTAAAAAAATTATCATATTAAACCCTTCTCGGCTTGGGTGGCTTTGGACCGTTGTGCGGAATAGGGGTCATATCTTTTATTGAGGTAACCTCAATGCCCTTGCCCACAAATGTGCGTATCGCCGATTCCCTTCCCGAACCAACACCTTTAACCACGACCTCAATATCTTTCAAACCCATTAACTTTCCTTTATCGGCGAGGGCCCCAGCCACCCTTGACGAGGCGAAAGGAGTTCCCTTTTTTGCCCCCTTAAAACCGAGGGCTCCGCTTGAAGACTGTATAATCGCGTTGCCATTTTTGTCCGCCAATGTTATCAAAGTATTATTATATGTTGACTGAACAAACAAAATACCGCTTGAAATTTTCTTCTTCGGCAATTTACCGGCGGAACGCCTTCCGGCCACTCCTCCTCGGCGATCTCCAGCTTTTTTGATAATTCTTTTTTTCCCCATATTTTTATTATTTTATTTCTTGTCCAATTTTGACCTTCCGCTTCCCATTGTCATTCGGCCCTTATACGGTCTTACTGTGCGCGAATTCGTGGATGTCCTTTGCCCCCTTGTTGGCAACCTCTTGATGTGCCTGGAACCTCTGTAGCATTTTATCTCTTTTAATCTTTTAATATTTGAGGATATTTCCCTGCGAAGATCTCCTTCAATACGATTTTTTTCAACCAATTCTCTTATTAATGCAGCTTCTTTGTCTGACAAATCAGAGGCTTTCCTGTCAACAACTATCTTTGATTTCTTCAAGACCTCTTTTGCCTTTGTCGCCCCAATGCCAAAAACATAGGTCAACGCGACATCTAATCTCTTGTTATCCGGTATGTTTGTTCCCGCTATTCTCATAATATAATGTTTTTACGAATGTTAATTATTATTCAATGGGCTTATCCTTGGCGTTGTTTGTGTTTCGGGTTCTTTTTGCAGATAATGTAAAGACGGCCATTTCTTCTGACCATCTTGCAGTCCTTGCAAATTTTCTTGACTGAGGCTCTAACCTTCATTTTTATTTTTCTTACAACCTTTTAATAATTCGCCCTTTTTCTTCCCCGTAAGGACTTATTTCAACTTTTACTTTATCTCCTATTAAAACTCTTATTCTATACTTCCTCATCTTCCCGGCCAGATGCCCGATAATTTCTTTTTCTCCTTCGCCACCTTCAAGGCGAATACGAAAAGTAGCATTGGGCAATGCCTCTGTAACTGTTCCTATAGCTGTTTTTACGGACCTGTCTGCCATCATTTTTCAACTTTCTAATTATAGCAAAATCTTTTCTTAAAAGTCAACCTTGCTATGTTAATAACGCTTTTTTTCGTTACACTTTTGCCTTGAATTCAAGACGGAAAAAACACCAAGCGATTATTGTTTTTTTAAAATCTCTTCGTAATGAATATTGGAAGAGCGCGCCGGCATCATTCTCCACCAAGAAGGCTTAAAAACAAGGCTTGCTTCCTCAATCATAGGATATTTACTGAATACGGAATCGTACTTTTTTCCCGTAAAATTTTTCAAGTCGTTCAAAAGGGATTTCTTGTCAACAGTCCAAACAAAATGACCGGTTCCTTTTAAATTAAAACGCGCTTCTCCCCAATCATCACTCACACTCAACAGGGTGAAGTCCATCCGGTTGAGATTGATTATGTCCACGCCGGAAATGCCACTCTTCAATTTTTCACCAACAAGTTTCTTTACCAAATCTTTTTCTCTTATTAAAATTGCGGTGCCTTTTCCTTGCATTGAATATTCAAAGGTTTTCATTCTGTCTCCCGCAACCGGATTCCCGAGCTCTCCCAAGATATGGGTTATGAGCGCTTTTTTATAAAGCAGAAAACCGGACGGTTTTTGTTTTTCCGCGGTTAACGCCAGATACTTCTCAATTTTCTCCTTTGTTCCCTTTTCCGCTTTGGCTATGTCATCAGAGGTAACCACTGAAGCGACTCCTTCAAAACCCCCTTTCATCGCCGTTTTTGACCGAGCGTAAAATTTTTCATAACGCGCATCTCCCTTAAACCCGGGGATGGTGAAATCTGAAAGTCCGATGTTATATTGCTTTCCCGGCTTATCCGCGTAAACAACCGCCTCAACGGCGCTGGGAACTATTTTTCCGTTCTTTATTTCAGCTCCCGGAACCCTGATGCTCTTTCCAACCCTGTATATCTTGCCGCCCAATGTTTCAAAGCGCGTATTTTTGACAAGAAGTTGAGGGCGGGAACTGAAGGCGTTATAAATTATTATCGTTCCTTTCGCCTTTTCGCTTATCTTCTTTACCCCAGTTGCCTTCCCTTTATACTTCTCCACGCGATTTATTGTCATTGTTTCAAAAGGAAGAACCGTGCCAGTCGTTTCGCGCGAGGCGCTAAAGTTGTCATTTATTTCAATGAATTTTTGAAAGGGCGTAACCTTTATAACGACTGAAGAAAAATAAGTCAAAAGAAATCCCGCGAAAAAAATAGAGGCCGTAAAAAAAACGGTAAGAGCCGTAATCTTAAGAATTTTCTTGGAAGAATATTTTTTGTCCCCCTTTTCCGCAGCAGTTTCAATCGTATCCAAAAAATCAATCTCGGGACGCGAAATCTCGGCAGGATTCACAGTTGGCTTTTTGATAACGATATCTTGTATTATTTTTTTAGGCATAAGGATATTATTTGAAAATTTTATCTGCGAAAAACGATTCCATCATAAGAAAAACATCTCCTTCATTTTTCAAACCCTTTTTAAAGCTGAAGTAATGCCTCAACGCTCCCGGCAGTATCTGCCGAACATCAAAAGAACTGCCGAGAATTGTAAAACGCGAGAAAAAATCATCTTTAACGCAATCAATCAAATTAAGGCTGTCGTCCTTGCATCCGATTAGAAAAAAATCCTTGGAAAGTGGTCCTCTTCCGGAAAGCTCAACGAGAGCTTGACGCAACAAAAGAGTCCACTCTTTTTTCGCCGCTTCCATAATGGGAGTGATTTTTTGAGTGTCGGAACTATCCATACGCCCACTCCCGAATTTTTCCGCCAAAGAAGAGGCTTCCTTGAAAGAAGTCTTAAATTCTGACGAGATTTTTCTCAGTATTGAATTTCTGCCAAAAGGAAAAGAAACGGTTTCTTCCAGAACATCATCGCGAACCAAGGAAATATCACTCATCTCTCCTCCTATATCGGCGAATATGTATCCTCCTTCCGGGTGAATTACATCATCCAATACGGAAGAAATGACAAAAGGAAGCGTATGAAACAATATGGGTCTGTCTCCGAAATTTTCCAAAATTATATTTCTGATTTCGTCCACCATTTTTTTCATTCCCAGACTCATATAAATATAAGCCTTCATTTCTTTTGCCCTTTTGCCAAAAGGCTTTCTTGTCGGATAACCGTTGAGAGTCACTTTCATCGGATTTCTTTCAAAAACTTCCGGTTCCCCGCCACTGCGCGAAGTTTCCGATTTCCATCTTTTTTTGAATGTCTTTACCTCGTCGTCAATCAGTTTTTCCAAAAATCCTTTTTTAATTTCAAACGGGTCGTTTTTTTTCAAACTGATAATTCTTGTTTGCGAAATAAACCAAGGAGAGGAAAAAACGCATAATATTTTATCCGGGCGTTCAAGAGATTCTTTTGCCAGATGATTGAGAACTTTTTTCAAAGAATTTCGAGCGCAACGCCAAAAGGCCTGAAAATTTATATCCCAAAGAAAATTTACCGGGACCCTTGAGGTGGCAAGTATCTCCGGCTCATTTTCAGAAGAAATTTTGACAATCGCTCCACCTACGGAAGCGCTACCTATGTCAAGAACCAGAATAGTTTCTTCTTTTTTCCCGCCAAAACCAAAAAAACTCATTGGCTACATTATAACATTATTGTTTTCTATTCCAAAACCGCCTTTATCCGGCGAACGCCGGCGGAGCTCGCTTTTCTCCCAAAAATGCCCGAATCTTTGATTCGGTCGCATTTTTGAGGATCCGCCGAAGCTTTAACGGAGGCGGCTTACCTTAATTCCGCCTTAATTCTTCTAACACCAGCCGAACTGGCTTCTTCTTTTTTGATTTTGAAATGTCCCAGCTCGCCGGTTGATTTCGCGTGCGGGCCTCCGCAAATTTCGCGGCTGAAAACCTGCCCGCCTTGGGCCGGGTCGCCGATGGAATAAACTTTCACTTTGTCTCCGTATTTCGCGTCAAACACCCCGATCGCGCCTTTCGCCTTCGCCTCCTCAACGCTCATTTCTTCGCAAACAACCGGCAGATCTTCCCTTATTTTTTCATTCACGATTTCCTCCACTTTTTGTTTTTGCTCGTCCGTCAGTTTTTCCGGATGAGAAAAATCAAAACGCAGACGCTCGGCGGTAACATTGCTACCCTTCTGAACAATGTGTTCGCCCAAAACTTCTTTCAATGCCGCCTGCAAAAGGTGCGTGGCGGTGTGCAGTTTCGCCGCATCCTCCCCGGAATCCGCCAACCCGCCCTTGAACATTCCGGCGGAAGCGGTCTTGGAAAGTTCCTGGTGTTTTTTCAATTCTTCGTCAAAGGCGCGGCGCATTCCTTTCTCATCAACCAAAAAACCCCTGTTCTTTATCTCTTCAATTGTCATTTCAAACGGAAAACCATAGGTTGAAAAAAGAACAAAAGTTTTGCCACTAATTGTCATTGTTTCCATTGTTAGTCCTTTTGCTTTTATACTAGAAATCAAGCGATCAAGTTCTTTCAACCCCTTCTCTAGCGTCTTTCCAAACTTCTCTTCTTCTTTTCTTAATTCCTCAAAAATTTTATCTTTGTTTTTTTCAAGCTCCGGATAAACATCCTTGTAAGCTTTAATCACGACTTGCGCAATTTCCACGACAAAAGAATCGGAAAGTTGCTTTCCAGAAGAATTTCCCTCTATGTCCGTTCTGCCCACCCACAACGCCTCGCAAGCTCGGCTTGCGAGGGCGGGCGAGGAGGAAGACATACTTTCTGTTCCTTTGTCGGTTTTTAACAACTTCGCATACCTCACCGCCCTCCTTATCAATCTTCTCAAAATGTACCCTCTGCCGACATTTGAAGATGCGATGCCGTCCGAAACCATAAAAACGCTCGCCTTGATATGGTCGGCAACTATCCTTTTCGCCCTGGCATCGCCACCCTCCGACAGCTCGTCTATCTTGCCCATTATCGGCGCGAACAAATCCGTTTCAAAAACACTCGGAACTTTTTGGACCGCCACCGCGAGCCGCTCCAACCCCATACCGGTATCAACGCCTGGGGTTTCAAGCTTCGTGAATTTTCCGTCCTTGCCGCAAAAATATTCGTTAAAAACCAAATTCCAAATCTCCACGTCGCCGACATATATTTCCGTCGTAGGTCCGCACGGACCCTCTTCGCCCGTCGGGCCCCAAAAATTATCTTCTCTGCCAAACTTTTTTATTTCAATCCCGCCGTCAATCCCCCTCCATATCTTCTCCGATTCTTCATCCGGCGGAATGTCATCGTCTCCAGCAAACACGCTCACAAAATCAATTTCCAGTCCCATTTCTTTTGTGATAAATTCATGAGCGTAGACAATCGCCTCTTTTTTGAAATATCCGCCGAAAGAAAAATTGCCGAGCATTTCAAAAAAAGTGAGATGTGTCTCGTCCCCAACTTCTTCTATGTCTGAAGTCCTGGCGCACTTCTGGACTGAGGCGGTGTTCAACGAGCCAAAATCTTTTATGGCGTTTTTCTCTCCGGTGTAATACGGCTTAAACTGCTGCATTCCGGCGGTCGTCAAAAGAACCGAATCGTCGGTCGGCACGAGCGAAGACGAAGGAACAATCTTATGCCCTTCCCCATCCATAAACTCCAAAAATTTTCGTCTGATTTCCTTTGATGTCATAGAAACATTATAACAAATATCGCGCCAAATAAAAAAGCCCACAATCATTCAACGCCCCGCGTCTAACATTAAATTCAAAAAAACAAAACGGTGGGGATAACAAACGATTGCCCATCATCCCCACAATTTCATTTCACTTAATTATCCCTCCCCCCAGCATTATTTGTCCACCATAAATGACCGGGGGGCGGCGGCGTGCCGAGGTTTGAAAAGAATTACTTTATAATTTCCCCGATTTTTAATCTTGGATTTTTTTTGCCTCCAAGATTTTTCTCTCTTTCTTTTTCATAAATTCCGAAAACTTTTTTGGGTGTTTTTGTAATTTATGAAAACATTTCGGCAAACATCGAGCCGGACAAAAAACATAACTAAAATCTCAAACTAATTCTCCGAACAACTCACTGCGTGGTCGCCGTGGCGGTGATGACGGCGGTGTAAGCTCCAGAGGGAGCCAGTTTTGTTTCCTGCCCCGCGGCGTAGCAAACGGTTGTTTCGGTTCCTCCGACGCTTGTCTCGGAACTGCTACTGGCGATTGTTCTGTTGGCGGTGTAGAAGCCGGTGTAAGCGAGAGTGGCGCTGGGGAC
>VAOY01000629.1_pt1 | contig 34033 bp, 25 predicted proteins | sample 3393881 | NCBI WGS metagenome assembly VAOY01 (sample SAMN08290430, study PRJNA428436) | hydrothermal vent metagenome | isolation source: Deep-sea hydrothermal vent chimney | place: Indian Ocean: Southwest Indian Ridge
AACTACAGCAACGCTTATTTACTGAAAAACGTTTTAAAAATACCAACTTTTTCTTTGGTCGATTATCTCAGCACGAACGCCAGCTTCTTTTCGGAGAAAGCCCTGCGGAGTCTGTAGCGCTAATGCTGCTTGGTGACAACCGTGAACTCGGTATTTTAGGTATAAGCAGCAGTGACGCCAGCCACTTTACCCCAGATATGGACACCTTGTTACTTCAGCAGCTTCAGCAAGTGCTTAATATCATATTGCCTGAAATGATGGGATATTAGGTGTAGTGTCTACGGACGCATTAATAAGCGAGCCTTGCCAGCAATGGCTAGATAAGTTTCTGCTACATCTACAGGTAGAACGCGGCTTATCAATTCACACTATTAAAAATTATCAGCGCCAGCTCACAGAAGTTGCAAAGCTACTTGGGCTTTACGAGTGGTCGGGGCTGACGCCGAGCGACATAAAGCGGGTAATGGCTGATGTAAAGATGTCAGGGCACAGCCCACGCAGTATAGCATTGCGCCTATCGGCACTTAGAACCTTCTGCCAATATCTTATCGATCATCAGCAACTATTCAGCAACCCTGTAGAAGGTATTCAAGCTCCGAAACAAGGGAAGCCATTGCCTAAGCAACTAAGCGTAGATGAAATGCAGCAGCTTCTTAATGCCTCCCCCAAAAGCAGTGACGACGATGAGGGTATGCAATTACGTGATGTGGCTATGTTTGAGCTACTTTATGGCTGTGGACTGCGCTTGAGCGAACTGACTGGTCTTAATTTGGCCGACTGTCTAAAGGACGGTACGGTGAAGGTCATGGGTAAAGGAAGTAAACAGCGAATACTTCCGTTAGGCCGACACGCACAAAAAGCACTTAACGCGTGGTTAAAGGTACGCTCTGCCTACGCATCACCTTACGAAAGTGCGGTCTTTGTGAGTAAGCGCAAAACCCGCATATCCAATCGACAAGTCGCTAATCGCCTCGATAAAATGGCAAGCGAACAGTCGCTGTCACAAAAAGTAAGCCCTCACAAACTGCGCCATTCCTTTGCTACCCACGTATTAGAATCCAGCGGAGATTTGCGTGCGGTTCAAGAGCTATTAGGTCATGCTAACTTGTCAACGACACAAGTTTATACCCATCTGGATTTTCAGCATCTCGCTAAGGTTTATGACGCGGCTCACCCTCGCGCACACAAGAAATAACGCTACTAGAAGGTTTCCCCATGCAGTTTTTCAGGTCTATCAATAACGTCGAGGCTATGACCTTCGACCTTGATGACACCCTTTACAATAATGAACCTATTATTCGACGCGCAGAGCAAGCCCTTCAAGCGCATATTGCTGAACATCACCACCAGGCAGCTAAGCTAACATCACTTGATTGGCTACAGCTTAAACGTGCGGCTATCGCCAAAGACGCGCGGTTGGCTTCTGATATGGGGCAGCTTCGTCGCGTTGTTTTAAGCGCTGCACTATCTGGCACGCCAGCAAACCAGTTATCAATAGTCCCTACAGAAGATACTGCATTACGTGCTGCTGTAGACAGCTGCTTTAATTGTTTTTATGACGCAAGAAGCGATTTTGCATTAGCCAGTAATGTGCACCAGACCCTCGATAAACTTAGCCAGCATTTACCGCTCGTTGGTATTACTAACGGCAATGTAAACGCGCAAAAAGTAGGATTAGACCGTTACTTCACGGCGATCTTACACGCCAGTGTGGAACGGCCTATGAAGCCTGCTAAAGACATGTTTGATGAAGCGGCCTCACTGATAAAGGTAACGCCGTCGCACATTTTACATGTGGGCGATAATATTATTAAAGACGTGTTCGGTGCCATTAATGCCGGCTATCAGTCGGCTTGGTTTGCATGTAATCGTCCAATGCAGTTGAAATTTGAACCCATTTCAGTACTTCCACACGTTCAGCTTGATTCATTAGAAGAGCTTATTCAATTTGTCTAGGCGCTATTTATCTCGAAAATACAGACCTTTACTACGCTTTCGTTTTGCGGGATGTGAACCTTTGAGTAAGCCGCATTCTTAAAGGTCTAGAGAGCCGCACTTAGGGCGTATAGATTTTAACGCTCACTCGTTATACACTGAAAACTGAAGTCGTAGTTTTTGTGTCCTCATGGAAAAACCTGCTATCTCGAAGTCAAGGTCGCAACAAGCGTCCAAGGTAGATAAGCCAACCTCGAATGTTCATGAACATGCCGAGACAGGTCGTTCTTTTTGGCCGTTTAAGCCACTGTCTGGCTTGTATCAAGATGTATTTATTATCTTGTCTTGGATTGCCATATGGCAAATTGGACGCATTGTTGAATACACTGAACACGCCAGTGTTTGGTTTCCTGCGGCAGGCTACACCCTCGCATGCTTCTTAGTTTTAGGTTGGCGCGCGGTAGTGTCTATTATGGTGGCCGCCATTGCGATTACCGTCTGGAATGGTCATAACTACTCGCTGCCATTAAGTAACGTAGAAATGATGTGGGGCGGCGTGTTATTCGGCGTTGCACATATGCTCCCTTACTATGCAGGAGCCAGTGTTCTCGGCCATCTATTGAGAAAACCTGACGTCACCACACCCCAATTAATCGTCTCGTTCTTAATCATCGGCTGTATTTCGTCGTTAGTTGCTACGCAACTAGTCATTGGTTCACTTGTTCTCACTAATCAGATGTCAGCGGCGGATATTAAAGAGGCAATGCTGCCCTTTTGGATAGGGGATATGGCTGGTGTTGTAGTGCTTGCACCTCTTTTTGCTGGCTTGTTAGTAAAGATATGTGCGGCTTCTAAAATAGACCTCTTAGCATTTTCGAACTGCGCTTCATCCGATTTACACAGCTACTTTAAAAAAGTGGCAATCAATTTCGCCCTCATACTATTCGTCATGTTATTGGCAAAACTTACCCAGTCTCGTGACAGTGCATTTGCTATCTTTTTTCTCGCCATTACCCACATGTGGATAGCGTGTACTGAAAGTACAAAGCGCAATGTTATAAGCCTTGCAATAAGCAGCCTATGTATTGTTTTGCTAGTGCATATATTCGCCTTAATGGATTACGTCAAGGTGTATCAGTTTGCACTCAACGTTATTGCAGCCAACGCTTTATTTGGTATAGCCATTCCTCAGTTACAAGCAGACAATGCTCTGCTCAAAGACCGTGTTTTTGTGGATACCTTAACCCAAGCTTATACGCGGGAGTATTTGGCCCAGCGCAGCGCACTTGAAATGGCTCAGAGCCGTGAATCGGGAAGCTCGCTTTATTTTGTTATGTTTGATTTAGATAAGTTTAAACGTATTAATGACGAATTAGGCCATGTAGACGGCGACAACGCATTGCGCCGACTAAGTCAGGTGACGAAGGATATTGTGCGTAAAGCGGATGTTTTTGCCCGTTTCGGCGGCGACGAATTTGTACTGCTTCTGCCTAATATCAGCGAGCAAAACGCCATGAATTTGGTGGAAAAAGTACGTGAAGGAATAAACGCAATCGTTATTTCAGAAGTGTCATTATCATCGAGCTTCGGCGTCACTCTCATGCAGCAAAGCGATACACTCGAGACACTTATTCAGCGCGCCGACCGCGCACTCTACGCATCAAAAGAAAAGGGCGGCAACACAATAACTATCAAATAATGGGGTCAGAGTACATTTAATCGCTCAAAAACCCCTGAAGACGAAAATGTACTCTGACCCCAATTTTATACGTGGGAGTTATCTTCTAGTACGTTTTGGCGCATGGATTCACATGGGCTTTGACAAACCGGTCTCCCAACCACTTTAGCTGGAACACCCACCACAGTAACGTGAGCTGGAACACTATTGAGTACAACGCTACCAGCGCCTACTTTTGAGCCTTCACCTATCTCAATATTTCCAAGGATCTTGGCGCCAGCGCCAATTAACACGCCTTGGCGAATTTTAGGGTGGCGGTCGCCCGACTCGTTACCGGTACCACCTAATGTAACGCTCTGCAAAATAGATACGTTGTCTTCAACCACTGCAGTTTCGCCCACTACAATGCCAGTTGCATGGTCAAACATGACGCCTTTACCTATACGCGCAGCAGGGTGGATATCTACACCAAAGCTTGCCGAGTTGCGGCTTTGTAAGAATAAAGCAAGCTGATGACGCCCATGAACCCAAAGGTAATGCGCCATGCGGTGTACTTGCACAGCATGAAAACCTTTAAAGTGAAGTAAGGGAGTAAGGTAATCGTTGACCGCCGCATCCCGCGCCTTAATCGCTAGAATGTCAGCAATAGCCGCTTCGCTGATGCCAGGTTCAAGTAAGTAAGCTTCATCGAAAACTTCACGAATGGCGAGCGCAGGCATAACGTCGTCTGCCATTTTGTTCGACAGAATAAAGCTTAGCGACGATTCAAAGTTGTGATGTGCAAGAACACTGGCATGCACATAGCTAGACAGCAAAGGCTCTTTTTCAGCAACAACTTGCGCTTCTTGTTTCAGCGTAGACCAAAAATCGATGGGCGTAGTAAGTGCGGTCATGAGCATGTCCCGTTATATAAAAATGCTGTGTTCTATCAGAAAATTGGGTAAGCAATCTAAACTTGTTCCTTGCTGTGCATAACTATGCTGACAAAAGGGAACGCGTAAAAGTTTACCTGAGTTTGATGTGATGCAATACCGATGTGATACCGACCAAGCGCATAATTCGATCAATTTATCGAATTAATTCGTTATAGCTAATAACCGTATCGTACATGTATACATCGTTAAAGCACTCTGCTCTCTCGCTGCATCTAACTGAGTGCTTCCATTAATTTAATAGAACGTTCAGAGCGCTCGTATCTTTCATTAACTAATACTTAAAATCATGATTGCACACGAACGTATAATGCCGTTGAAGTTTATCTTCACTGGGAAAAACTGGACTGTATAAATTAACAGGCAGGTGGCATAATAGCGCGCTGCTGAATGTATAACACTATCAACTAACAGGTACCACACTATGGATGTATCTCGACTGCTAGACGAGCTAAACGACAAACAGCGTGAAGCAGTAGCAGCCCCACTATCTAACGCCCTAGTTTTGGCTGGCGCGGGCAGTGGTAAAACCCGCGTATTAGTGCATCGCATTGCGTGGTTAATGGAAGTCGAAAACATCGCCCCTTTTTCTATTCTGGCAGTAACCTTTACCAATAAAGCAGCCAAAGAAATGCGCGGCCGAATAGAGTCGTTGATGGGTCGCAGCCTGCACAATATGTGGATTGGTACCTTCCACGGGCTTGCGCATCGCTTACTACGTGCGCACCATGCAGAAGCCAACTTGCCTGAGAATTTTCAGATAATTGATTCGGACGATCAATATCGACTTATTCGCCGCATTCTGAAGGCCATGAACCTGGACGAAAAGCATTGGGCGCCTCGTCAAATTCAGTGGTACATAAATGGCAACAAAGACGAAGGCTTGCGCCCTCAGCACATTGAAACCCACGGCGATCATATTCAAAAGACCATGCGCGAAGTCTATGCGGCATATCAAGACGCTTGTGACCGTTCAGGCTTGGTAGATTTTGCTGAACTGTTGCTACGCGCACATGAATTATGGGCTAAAAACCCAGAAGTATTAGCCCACTATCAACGTCGTTTCCGTGCAGTGTTGGTAGACGAATTCCAAGATACCAACAATATCCAATATGCATGGCTTCGTATGCTGTGTAGTGGTGGTAATAATAACATTATGATTGTTGGCGACGACGATCAGTCTATTTACGGCTGGCGCGGCGCAAACGTAGATAATATTCAGCACTTCCTGAAAGACTTCAACGAGCCTAATACTATTCGCCTTGAGCAGAATTACCGCTCTACAGGAAACATTCTTAAAGCGGCGAACACGGTTATCGACAACAATACGGGCCGTTTAGGGAAAGAGCTTTGGACGGAAGACGCGCAAGGCGAGCTGATTTCTGTATATGCGGGTTTCAACGAGCTAGATGAAGCGCGCTTTATTGTTTCGAAAATCAAAGATTGGCTTAATCAAGGCAACGCCCTTACTGATACCGCCATTCTTTATCGAAACAACGCCCAGTCTCGAGTACTGGAAGAAGCCTTGCTCCACGAAGGGCTGGCGTATCGCATATACGGCGGTCTGCGCTTCTTCGAACGCCAAGAAATTAAAGACGCCCTTGGCTATATGCGTATGGTGAGCCACCCGCACGACGATGCGGCTTTCGAGCGTGTAGTAAACACCCCAAGTCGCGGTATTGGTGAGAAAACCTTATCGCAAGTGCGCGACACCGCGCGAATGCACAACTGTTCAATGTGGCAGGCGTGTCAGTTGCTCATTAATGAAGGTGGCTTTAAAGGCCGCGCGCTAAACGCTATGCAAAGCTTTGTGTTGCTAATTACTGAGCTAGAGCAATCCACGTTAGATGAGCCCCTTGACCAACAAGCCGATAAAGCTATTCGCCAGTCTGGTCTGTACGCCATGTACCAAGCAGAGCGCGGAGAAAAGGCCCAAGCACGTCTAGAAAACTTAGAAGAATTGGTTACTGCATGTAAAACCTTTATCGTGCCTGAAGAAGCCGAAGAAATGTCGCCTCTGGCAGCCTTTCTAGCTCATGCGTCGCTGGAAGCAGGTGAAACCCAGGCGGATAAAGACCAGGATGCCGTACAGATGATGACCATTCACACCGCTAAAGGCCTTGAATTTCCACTGGTATTCTTAGCAGGTGTAGAAGAAGGCATGTTCCCTAGCCAAATGACTAACGACGAGCCAGGTCGAATGGAAGAGGAACGCAGACTTTGCTATGTTGGTATGACCAGAGCAATGCAAAAGTTGTATATTACTTATGCAGAAAGTCGTCGACTCTATGGCCAAGATAAGTATCATACTGCTTCTCGATTTATTCGCGAAATGCCAGCAGACTGCGTTGAAGAGGTTAGGCTGAAATCGACTATTTCGCGGCCCGTGCACAACCGCTTTAGCCAAGCGACGTCGCACGCCAGTTTTGAAGAAACGGGCTTTAGTTTAGGTGAGCGAGTTGTACACCGTAAATTTGGCGAAGGGATCGTACTTAACTACGAAGGGAGTGGTGAGCACGGTCGAGTTCAAGTAAACTTCGACGAATTTGGCAGCAAATGGCTGGTACTTGCTTACGCAAAGCTGGAGAAAGCGTAACATTATTAATAGGCAAGGTAGCCTAAACCTAAGTTGAAATGTATGCAGCAACACGTGCTGATCATCGAAAATGGTGAAGGCAACCTTGAACTTATAGCGAAATTAGTACGCCGGGCAGGTCTTACCCCCGTTGGCGCAACGTCGCTGACAGAAGGCAAAGCACGGTTTTCGCAAAATATGCCGGAAACCTTTCTGTGTGCTATTGTGGCATACTCGCTTCCCGATGCACCAAAAGGCGAAGCCATCGACTTTACGGTTGAGTCTTTCATTCCCACCATTGCTACAACAGAAAGTTTAGATAGCGCCATTCGCGATAAAGTCCTAGAACGTGACGTTGTCGATTACATTCCCAAAGAAAATTCGCAGAACTACGACTACCTCAATCGTCTTATTAGCCGATTAGAAAAAAACAAGTCTACTGGTGTCGTCGTGGTAAGCACTAATCGGGTGCTGCGCTCAAAAACCGTTTCATTACTTCAGCGCCATAATTTTATTGCGTTTGAATGCCTAACGGCTACAGATGCTATGCAATGCTTGTCTGAACACAAAAACGTACGTCTTGTTATCACTGACAACACGTTGCCTGATATGACAGGCACGCACTTTGTCGCCAGTTTAAGAAAAGCCTTCTCGAAAGAGCAGCTGACAATTATGGGCGTTGCTGGAGGCAAAGGCATGTTAATGTCTGCGCACTTTATTAAAAGTGGTGCAAATGACTTCTTGCGAGTGCCCTACTGTCATGAAGAATTCTTGTGTCGCGTGATGCAGAACGTGGAATATATTGAGAGCGTTGAAGAAATTCGCCGCGTAGCCAACACCGACTATTTAACAGGTTTGCCTAACAGGCGCCACTTCTTCTACATGGTTACTGTGCAACATCAAAACCTGTCTGAGGATCACGCTCTCGCCCTTATTGACCTAGACTTTTTCAAATCGATAAACGATACCCATGGCCATGACGCCGGTGACATTGTGCTAAAAGCCATGGCGGCCCTTATTGAGTTTTATTTTCCAGACGAAATTATCTCCCGCTTTGGTGGCGAAGAGTTTTGTATATACATGCCGTCAACACCACTGAAAGAAGCCTGTGAGCGTTTAGACGACTTCAGAAAAGTGGTGGAAGCGGAAATTATTCAGCTGCCTAAAAGCGACATTAAAGTGACCTGCAGTATTGGGGTAAGTGGCGCCCACACTCAGCGCGTAGATAAGCTACTAAGCCTTGCCGACAAGCAGCTTTACGCCGCCAAAAATAGTGGGCGTAACCAAGTGAAGTGCGAACCACCAGATGTTCCCCAGCAAGAGCAAGCTTCACTGCTTTAGCTTTTCACTCAATCAACCGCCGCTTAGCTGTCCGACGTCTAATTAAAGGCTTGTGCGCAAAAGCCCCTACTCCACCGCTAGCTTTCGCGCTTTACGCTGACTGCGGTAATTAACTAGCGAGTCGGCACTAAACAAGATAAGCGCAAACCACACAAAGCCGAAGGTTACCAAGCGCGACTCTTCAAGCGGTTCGCCGTACAGGTAAACCGCCAGAATGAACATAAGCGTTGGGCCAATGTACTGAAAAAAGCCCAGCGTTGAATACATAATGCGCCTTGCTGCAGCGGTAAAACAAAGTAGTGGCGCGGTAGTTACAATGCCAGCCGCTAAAATAAGGGTATTTAGCGTGGCGTCGTTATTAAATAAGTTACTGTACTCAGAGCCAAAGAAGACCCAGTAAATAATAGCGAATGGCGAGAGCATTAAGGTTTCAATGAATAGGCCGGGTAGCGAGTCTACTGCCACTTGCTTGCGCAATAAGCCATATACGCTAAAACTTCCCGCAAGCACCAGGGCAATCCACGGCACGTGGCCGTAAGAGAAAATAAGAATAGCCACGCCAATAACGGCAAGCCCAACGGCTACACGCTGTAAGTTACGCAACCTTTCACCTAAGAAAAGTCGCCCTAAAAATACGTTGATAAGAGGGTTGATGTAATAGCCAAGGCTTGCATCAAGAATATGGTCGTTATTAATTGCCCAAATAAACAAGAGCCAATTCGCCCCGAGTAACAAGCCAGCAACGAATAAAATCTGCATGACGCGCTTATTGCGAAGGGCGGCGCCCACTTTGGGCCACTGCTTTAGCGCGGCTATAAGCCCAACCAACAGCACCACAGACCAAATTACCCTGTGCATCAGGATTTCAGCAGCCGGCAAAACCATCAACTGTTTGAAATAAACAGGTGCAACACCCCACATGCTATATGCGGCAATTGCACAAATAACGCCGACTTGAGCGGCACTGGCTTGCTTAGACAAGACTGACTCCAACGAAATTCGGGGGAAGAAGGCGCGTATTGTTTATCAGGATAGGTGAATACACAACCCTTAACGCTTTCCAATGCGGCAAAGGACGTGTAACAAGCGGCATAATTAATGAAACGCAATTAACAAAAAATGAAAAAGCCCCACTAAATGTGCTCATTCAATGGGGCCTAAGATGCGTTCGTCATGAAAAAACAGGACAAGGTTTATCGCCGGAATGGTGCTACAGCAGAAACAGTGTGCCCAAACCTAAGAATGCTACAAAGCCTACTATGTCGGTTACGGTAGTCAAAATGACCGACCCCGACAGTGCAGGGTCTATTTTCAGCTTGTCTAATATTACAGGCACAAACACGCCTGCAAGTGCGGCGGCTACAATGTTGAACAGTATGGCCAAACAAATAACCAACCCTAACATGGCATCGGTAAACCAGAAATAAGCAACAACGCCAATTACCAATGCCCAAATCACGCCATTGACGCCGCCTACTTTAAGCTCTTTCACCATCAGCGCCCGTAAGTTAGCAGGCGTGACTTGCCCCAACGCCAAGCCGCGTACAATCAGGGTTAGCGTTTGACTACCTGCAATGCCTCCCATACTTGCCACTACCGGCATCAATACCGCAAGGGCAACCACTTGTTGAAGGGTGCCTTCGAACAATCCAATAAACCACGAGGCTAAAAATGCGGTAAGCAAGTTAATGCCAAGCCAAAGGGCACGATTTTTCGCACTTTTCGCCACAGGCGAGAATAAATCTTCATCCTCATCCATACCGGCCGAAGCCATCACTTGGCGTTCGTAAAACTCGTTGACCAACTCACTTGCAGAGGTCACATCTAATCGGCCGAGAAGCTTGTTGTTTTCGTCAACTACTGGCAGCGACGCAAGCCCAGAACGTTGAACAAGTAGCGACGCATTCATAGTGTCGTCAGCCCCTTGAATGGTCGTCACACTTTCTTCTGACAAGTCGAATAGCGACACGTGATCTTGCGCATTGAAGAGGTGGCTAATTTTAACCAGCGCGGAAAATTGACCTGAGCGGTTCACCAAAAAAATGCTGTCACAATGCTGAGGTATGTCACGTCTTAATAAGCGTAGCCCTTCGCGCACTTTCGCGTTCGAAGGTAACACTAACTGCTCGTGGTTAACCCAGTGCCCTATTTGGTTATCGGGGAATTGTGTCGCTTCTCTGAAGTACTTACGCTCTTTAGAATCAAGTGATTCATAGGCCATATCGACAAGCCGTTTTGGCAATGAATCGAGTAGCTCCAGTAAGTCTTCTGCGTCAATATCAGCAAAAATAGACGCCCATTCATCATGCGGCGTATTGTCGATAAGAATTTCACGGGGGTCGCTACGCATCTCAACCAATACGTCGAGCTTACGGTCGCGAGGAATGCCTTCCCATACCGCCAAACGTTTTTCTACGGGCAACGATTCTAACAGTGATGCGATGTATACCTCGTCTTGCCCCGCAAGGGTGGCTAACAAGGTCGCCGGATCGTCACCCATACTTTCGGTAACAATCTCTTCAATTAAATCTGGTAATGGCTCTGCCATGCTACACCTCCCGTTAATACCGCTCACTTCCTTTACACAACGTAACAATAGGCATTGTGGGATGATGCAAACCTATTTGGACACTGCTATCCCAGCATATACGTACCCGTGCCAAAGGCTATATGATCGCCTTTTTCATTGTGCAATTCCATTCTACAAACCACTAATTTACTGCCCTTGCGTATAATCATGGCTGTCGCAACAAAGCGCTCGCCTCTTCCCGGCCTTAAGTAGTCAACGCGCATATCGACCGTGCCCATGGTGGGCAATCTAACTTGAAGGTCCGCAAGGTGTTCACGTGCGGTTTGTTTGATGGTTTCTACAATTGAAACTAAACCACCGATGGTGTCTAGCATAGTCGCTGTTACACCGCCGTGTAGGATTTTTTGCATTGGATTGCCGGTTAGCGCTGGTTGCCAATCAAGGTGCAGGGAGATCTGTGTATCCAGCCCCTCTCCTTCGGTAACAAATTCCAAGCCCAGCAACTGGTTAAACGGCATAGTATCACGAAAAAGCGCAATTACATGTTTAATCATTAGTTCATGGTTTAGTGTTTCGCTGCCCTTAGCTTCGTCTTTATTAGTCGTTTTATTATCCACTCGCTTTCCTTGATGAATTGATATTTGTAATGTGCTTATAAGCAACATTACTACCGAACGTAAGTTTGACGGAAATTCATCCAACCAATGATGTTGAATCAAAATAAATTATAAGAGCTGCTGCCCCTCTGATCAGGACTATCGCTGAATTTTAGTCTAGTTTTTTAAATTGCCCCGTGAAGACGTCGCCAAAAACGCGTAAAATCCAGCGCCATGACAACTGCAATAGCACCATCAGAATTAGCGCCAGAAACGCAACGTGTAAAAACACCAGAAACCGTCTTAAAAGATGTATTTGGTTACGATGCTTTTCGCGACGGTCAAGACGAAGTCATTCACCAAGTATGTGAAGGTAAAGACGCCCTTGTTTTGCTTCCAACAGGTGGTGGCAAGTCGCTGTGCTATCAAATTCCTGCGTTAGTGCGCCAAGGCACCGCTATCGTTGTATCACCGCTTATATCGCTTATGCAGGACCAAGTAGAACAGCTTAAAGCGCTGGGCGTAAAAGCTGCCTATCTCAATTCAACGCTAGAAGCAGACGAACAAGCGCGCATAAATGACGCACTTCAAGCAGGAAAGCTCGACTTGCTCTATGTCTCGCCTGAGCGTTTAATGCAGTACTATTTTCAGCAGTCGCTTGCGCACGCCGACATTGCCTTATTTGCCATTGATGAAGCGCACTGCGTTTCCCATTGGGGCCACGATTTCAGGCAGGATTATCGTGCTCTGGGGCAAATAAAATCTCGCTTCCCCTCTATTCCTGTTATTGGACTCACAGCGACTGCAGATTCAGCGACCCAAGCAGACATACTGACGCAGCTAAACCTTAACGACCCGCTGGTTTATAAAGGCAGCTTCGACAGACCCAATATTCGCTACCGCGTAATGAGCAAGTACAAAGCCTTTGATCAAGTTGTTGCTTACGTAAAACAGCAAGAAGGTAGCGGCATTATTTACTGTAACAGTCGCGCGAAAGTCGACGACCTGCACGCTAAATTATTCAGACAAGGGTTTCGCTGCGCGGCCTATCACGCGGGTATGGATAACGACGAGCGAGAGCTGGTACAGCGCCAGTTCCTTAACGATAAAATTGATATTGTGGTGGCCACCGTTGCCTTTGGCATGGGTATCAACAAATCGAACGTGCGTTATGTGGTTCACCACGACGTTCCGCGCAGTGTTGAAAGCTATTATCAAGAGACCGGCCGAGCGGGGCGAGACGGCTTGGAGTCAGAAGCTTTATTGTTGTTTGATGAAAAAGATGCAGCCCGCGTAAAACAGTGGATAGAGCAAGGGGAAATAGCCGAGCGCAACCAAATAGAGTTACAAAAATTTGCGGCTATGGAAGCTTTTTCAGAAGCGCAAACCTGTCGTAGACAAGTACTCCTGAACTACTTTTCGCAGTTCAGTGACAGCGCCTGTGGTAACTGCGACATTTGCTTAGACCCACCTAAGATGATAGATGGTTTGGTGATTGCACAGAAAGTACTGTCGTGTGTACTTCGGCTCTCACAGCAAGCCTCTAGCCAGTATGTCATTGATGTTTTGCGAGGCAAGCAGCTTAGGCGCCTTCAGGAAGCAGGTCACCACCAGCTTTCCACGTACGGCATAGGTAAAGATAAGTCGGATAGCTACTGGCACAACATTATCAACCAGCTTGTTCATAAAGGCCTTATACGCGTTGATATTACCGCTCATGCCGCGTTGCGCTTAACCGAGGCCGCTCGGCCTGTGCTAAAAGGTGAAGTAGCGGTTCAGCTTGCCGTTCCGCGACTTGAATTTAAGCCCGACAAGAAAAAAGCAAAACAAGCGCCGGCCAATTACGATAGAACGTTGTTCACCCGTCTTAAGCACTTACGCAAAGTGTTGGCCGAAGAAAATGAAGTGCCGCCGTATGTGGTATTTAGCGACGCCACTTTGGTGGATATGGCGTGTAAGCTCCCTACTACGCGCAACACTCTATTAGATGTAAGTGGAGTGGGCCAAACCAAACTCGAACGCTATGGTGAGGCTTTTATCCAGCTTATTGATGATTACATAAATCGAGAGCACTGAGGGCTTGCAGGCCAACTAGATTCTGTTTTCCAGCTGGCCGCAGGGTTTGCACAAAGTAAAGGTGTACGCCTTGCAGACGGACACACTAGGCGTAAGCGTATTCTCCGCCTTTCTCAAGCGCAGCTTTGTAGGCTTCTCTGGCATGAACCCGTTTTACGTAACCTTGTATGGCAGTAAAGTCCTTCGCACGCCCGCTGGCCACCAACGACTCAAGCGGAAATATCATTTGAACATCAGCGCCACTAGGCGCGTCACCCGCAAACCAGGTATTTTTCGATAAGTAAGATTCCACATAGCGTAAGCTCTGCGCTAAATTAGGGCCATAATAGGCATTTAAAATACCGTCTATCAGTTTGTTAGTAATTGGCTTAATAAAGAAAGGCTTCGAACCTTTTTGACGTGCTTTCTCCAGCACTAAGTTTGCCACTAGTGGCGGCATTAGCGAACCTTCAGCGAAATGCAGCCAAAACCAATACTGTTGAAGTGCCTCTGGGTCTTGAGGTACAGAAAATGCGTCTGTAGCGTGGTGGTGAACAAGATATTCCACAATAGCACCAGACTCGGCAATGGCACCGTGCGGCGTAGTAAGCACCGGAGAGCGTCCCAGCGGATGAACAGCGCGCAATGAATCCGGCGCTAGGTTCGTTTTACTGTCTCGTTGATAGAATTCTATTTTATACTCTACGCCTAGCTCTTCAAGAAGCCACAAAATTCGCTGCGAGCGAGAGTTATTTAAATGGTGAAGTGTTAGCATACCCCGTCCTTAATACACTTAGATTAACGCTATTGTTTTTGTGTTGTACTATATACACTTTATAAAGCAAGCAGGTTTACAATAACCAGCGAATTGATAAGTTCTATGCAAAATCTCACCAAAGAAGACATTCAACAGCACGCCGTGGTTAACGAACAAAGCGTAGAAATCCGCGTTGCATTACCTTTAACGCCTCTTAAAACTCAGCAGTGGGCAGAGCAGTTTTGTGAACTTTTTCACTTTTCACTATCCGACGCAGATTGGGGAGCCGATCGCTTTCAGGCGCTTGTTACCACCCAATCCAGCAATACAGATTTTCAATGCATACTTTGCATTGAGTGGCTTTGCGAGGCGATTTGGCTGGAACCGGTAGGCACTCAACAATCACCGAATGCGATCTACCAGTATCTTCAAAACACGTAAGTATCACCACACCTTTTTCTTTCTGTTTGGCTTTTAGGACAGACTAGTATTATTCTATAGAAAACACATAATTAGCGCTTCAAGGATCATGCTTGTGCCAATCTCCCAGCTCACAAAGTACGTTGCAGCTTTGCTCATTAGTTGGGTGGTTCTGAGCATAAACGCCTTTGCCAGCCCGCGGCTTGTAATCGATGAGTCTTTCGAAAGGGAAATCATCAACCATTATGCACGGGTATCAATTGCACCTAATAGCGCAACCTATTTTGATGTATTAACGGGAAGTTCCACAAAAACACCAACAGCAACGGCTTCTTCAACAGAACGTGTGTGGTATTCAACAGAGCTTGTTCACTCTGGCTATAGTGCCATTCCCTTAGTGCTTAATATCGACCGTCTAAACGTTGATGATTTGCAGATTTATCTTCTAGACAGCAGCCAGCGAATTATAAAATCGTACCGTTATCAAGCCGGTAAAGGTGACTATTCGTTAAGACAACCGCTTCCAAATATCAGGCTTGCTTTCACCCTTCAACCATACCAAGACGCTCGGTTACTAATCGCAGTGAAAGACGAGGGGCTAAAGTACTTTCCAATGTCACTATGGGAGCGAGACCTGCTTGCTCAACACGACACTAATATGCTGACTTTACTTGGTGCTGTGTCGGGTGTGATGGCACTCATTGCTTCCTATTTTCTTTTTTCCTACTTATGTCAGCGCATTCCTACCCGCTTCTGGCTAACCATGTCGTCATTGGTGCTTATTGCGTTGCTGTTCATTACAGAGGGTGGCCTCGCGTTTTGGCCTAGCCTGACTAACGCCAGCGAGCATTTTTACGCCGTATGCTTCGGCGTATTACTACTGTGTATTGGAAAAGTGACTCATCACCTGGTCTCTCGTGTGCCATTCGTTTTAAGACTGCTAAATTATGCTCTACCTCTTGCTGCTACCATTTACTGTTTTACCGTAAATGCTTATATGGTCACAATCACGCTGCTTATACTCACAGCGGCGATGGGTTTGTATCACGTTACCCTCGCTCTTATCTTTAAAGACAAAGACAGTAGTGTTGTCAGCACCACTTATATTCTGGCCTGGCTATCTTTCTTTGCGTTTTACGCTTTGGTGACCCAAAACCTTTTCAGCGACCTTATTTATACTGTCGATGTCGCGATGGGTATGCTGTTTTTCTTAACCTTGGGTTTCCTGTGTTTTGGATTTGCGGTCATCACAAAAGAGCAGGTACTCAATCAACATAAGCTCTCCTCACAAGCTGAAACGATTTCTAGCTTAAATCACTTTTATGACTTGTTCCGAAACTCCGCTGAAGGACACTACACATCAACCTGGGACGGAAAGCTAATTTCAGTTAACCCTGCGATGTGCAAGGTGTTTGGGTATGAGAATGAGGAAGAAATGCTTAGCGAGGGGGCAAGCACAAAAGCCTTTTACGCATCACCAGAAGATAGACATGTATTGTTAGGTGAGATATCACAGCAAGGCCATGTCACCAGAAAAGAGATACGGGGAAAACGTCGGGACGGCACAGAGTTCTGGTTTTCATTGTCTTGCCAGATCCGCGAGAACGATGAAGGAACTTACCTGTACGGCTCAATTATTGATATCACGGAAAAAAAGCAATCCGATTTAAGCCTTCAGTATTTGGCTACTCACGACTCACTAACCGGCGTATACAACAGACGGCAATTTGAATCTGTCTTCAAGGAAAAAGTACATAACCACAGCGCGTTACCTGTGTGCATACTCTTTTTAGATTTAGACCGATTTAAAGTCGTTAACGACACCTGCGGTCACAAAGCGGGAGATGTACTCATAAAAGACGTCGCTCGCCTGATTGAAAATACGCTGCTACCCAACGCGCAGCTAGCAAGACTCGGGGGTGATGAGTTTGGCGTTATCTATTCAGATTTAGATGCTGATGCGGTATATCTCAATGCAGTGAAAATACTCAATGCAGTACAGGCCTATCGGTTCATGTGGGATAACCGAATATTCAATCTGGGCGTGAGTATTGGCATGGTCGTATGCGATGATAGTAACGTTAGCTCAGGGCAGTATTTAAGTATGGCTGACGCCGCCTGTTATTTTGCCAAAGAGCAAGGCAGAAATCAGGTGCATAAATATAATAAAGATGACGAGAACATGCAGCGCTATCAGCGTGAGTTGGACTGGGTCTCTTCTATAAACAACGCCTTGGAAGAAGGGCGCTTTGAACTTTATTACCAGTCATTAAGACCTTTGAGCAAAGCCAGCGATGGTCACTATTATGAAGTGCTATTGCGCCTAAGGGAAAAAGACGGGAAAATTGTTGAGCCCGCTAATTTTTTACCCACGGCCGAGCGCTTTGAAATGAATGTAAATGTCGACAAATGGGTAGTCACAAATACGTTCAAATGGCTGTCTGAAAACCCTGAACATCTCGCTGAGTTAAGGCGATGCAGTATAAACCTTAACTGCCATTCATTAGCAGACAGAGATTTTACGCTATTCATTTTAAACGCTTTCGAAACCTTTAATATTCCTTACAACAAGATCTGTTTCGAGGTGATCGAGTCGGTAGCGATAATAAAAATGGAGGACACCCTTGCCTTTATGCGTACCTTTAATCGCCTTGGGTGCTCGTTTGCTCTTGACGACTTCGGTAGCGGCTTCTCTTCGTACAGTTACCTCAAAAGCTTGCCGGTTAATCAGGTAAAGATTGACGGTATGTTTATCAAGGATATGCTGAACGACAGTGTAGATACGGCTATGGTTGCGTCAATCAATGATGTAGCGAAAGCCATGGGTATGCAAACCGTCGGGGAATTCGTTGAAAATGAAGGCACCATGGCACAACTTGGCAAAATGGGCGTTGATTTTGCCCAAGGCTATAGCGTTGCAAAGCCTGCCCCGCTGCGAGAGTTTACGCCACTTTAATAACGGCACTTAATATACGTCTTACGAAAAAAGTGATAGCACTAGCGTCAACTCGCGTATAATAAAATGGTAGACTTGCAAAAAAAGAAGTCATCCCCACTTATTGCCTACTGTCCAAAGTGTAGAAGTAACATGAGTAGCAAACAGCCTAAATACGAATATGTCAGTACCGCAAAATTACCCACTCGCATGGGTGATTTTAAAATACACGGCTTTGTTGAAGCCAGCGGCCAAGAACACGTTGCCCTTTCTTATGGAGAGTGGAAAGAAGACGACGTTGTGCCAATTCGTATCCATTCAGAATGCTTAACAGGCGATTCTTTATTTAGCACTCGCTGTGACTGTGGCTTTCAATTAGAAAAAGCCATGCAAAATATCGTCGATAATGGCCACGGTGTGCTTTTATACCTTCGCCAAGAAGGTCGCGGTATTGGTCTTTTAAATAAAATTCGCGCCTACAACCTTCAAGATAGCGGCATGGACACGGTAGAAGCTAACGAACATCTTGGATTTGACGCCGATTTAAGAAGTTACGATATCTGCAAGCTGATGCTAGATACGCTGAGTGTGAAGCATGTTGAGCTTATGACAAACAACCCGAAAAAGTTGGCAGCACTAAAAGCACTTGGTATAGACGTGGTTGCACGTAAGCCTATTGACCACGGTATCACCAAAGACAACAAGCATTACTTAAAGACGAAAACAGAAAAGCTTGGGCACGCTTTCGACCCCCACGTTTTCAAATAGACGAGTTCCTTAAAGACGCCCACACCAATGTGGGCGTTTTCTATTCAGCTTGGGTTAATCATAGACTGGTTATAACGTATACAGACTTACCATTTAGCGCGCGAAAAGCCGTTGCTCATGCGCTAAGGAGAATGTATGAAAAACATAACCTTATCTGTGATTGTCACATTGTCTAGTGTTTCAGCGCTACCTGCCATCGCTCAGTCGAACGCCAACCTTGCACATGTTTCTGCGTCAACGCAGCAATATTCTGACGCTGAATTAGACAGTGTACTTGCGCCCATTGCGCTTTATCCTGATACCCTGCTTACTCACATACTGATTGCGGCTACCTACCCGCTTGATGTAGTTGCAGCCGACCGCTGGCGCCAAAGCAACAAACATTTAACCCCGGAACAGGTGGAAAATGTGCTGGCGAGTGTTAACTGGGATCCCAGCGTAAAAGCACTTGCTCCGTTTACCGACTTACTCAGCACCATGGCGAATGATCTTCAGTGGTTACAGCAACTTGGTGATAACGTATTAATTGATCAAAGCCGTGTGCTAGACCGCGTGCAGGTGCTTCGACAACACGCCTTCAACACTGGCAATCTGGTGACCAATGACTACATTGAAGTTGAACGGGAACGTGAGCCTACTCGCGAAATAATTTACATTGAGCCCCGTCAGCGGGAAGTGGTGTATGTGCCTTATTACGACCCTCATGTTGTGTACGGTCACTGGTGGCACACAACTTCACCAGTTCGCTGGCGTCATCACGTAAGCTATCATCATCATAGCAATGTCTATTGGTCTCCAAGCATCCATCTTTCTACGTTCTTTTTCTTTGGTAGCGTGCACTGGCATAACCGCCATGTGGTTATTCACCGCGAGCCTGTGCGCCGGTATTATCACGGTAGCCCAAGAAAACGCGTAATAAGCCGAGACTATCGTCGCTGGGAACACAACACGGTGCATCGTCGTGCGCGTTACTCTACTCGAGTAGTTCACAATGCGCCTTCGCGATATGAACATGCGGGTGTGTCGCGGGCAAAGCACTTGTCTAATAAACACGCTAGCACGGTAAACACATCGAAACGCCACAATGACAAAAATACCGTAAGACCCATTGCGCGTACCGAAAATACCAAGACGGTAAGACGCACTATTGAGCCAAAACAGGTAACGCCACTTAGAGAAAGTCGTTTTCAGAACAAGCAAGACTCGGTAAGCCGCAAACAATCCATTGAGTACGCGCTAAAACGCAATCAAGCGGCGAGCAGAAATGAGAAGCCGACTAGAGACCGGACGCTAAGCCAGTTAAAGCGGGACAAACCCGCTCGGATATCAACGCCGTCAGAGTCGAAGCGATATGCTAATAGAGAAAACACGCTAAAACGCCCAGCTAAACAAAACATAAATCGAGAGCGAATTGAAAGAACGAGTCCGCAAAACAAGCCGGTGGCTCGAGAGAGCAGTAAGCCAAGACGAATTGAGCGTGCGAGGACTTCTTCAGTAAGCCGTGCTCAAGTTAAGAATTCTGAATCAAGCAGAAACGGGACGATAAAGCAGGGACGAACTGAGAAGACGCTGCGTTAGCACTAAATTAGAGCGTTAGTTTCCTATCAGTAAGCCAGCAAACCTATAATTTGCTGGCTTCACTTTTCATTTATTCAACGCTTAGGCCCTATTCAAATGAAAGCTTATCAATGCGTCGACAAAGCGCAGGGGAGACTGTTCATCTAAATTGAAGTAAAGAGAGGGCTCAATAAGTTCAAGTTCCATTATCGCCCAGCCACTGCCCTGCCTTACTAAATCAACCCGTGCATAAAGTGCTTCGCAAGGCATTGCTAACAATGCTTTCTGGGCAATATCTAGTTGCTCTTCATCTACGGCAACGGGATGTAAGCTCCCTCCGTGTTCTTCTTGTACGCGAAAATCGCCTTTCTGCGGCACCTTTTTAATGGCATGGCTGTACTTCCCGCCAAAATAGAAAAGCGAGTACTCCCCTTCTTCAACCACGCTATTTAAGAAAGGTTGAATCATGAAATCACGTTGATTAAACGTATCAGAAAGCGCCTGTTGCTGTTCATGCCAATTTGAGACCGAGAGCTTAAACGTATCATCAGCATTAGCGCTAAGCGTAGGTTTAACCACCACAGTGTCGCAATGGAAATGGGAAAAGGCCTCATCAATAACACTGTTATTAAATGCACTACTCCACCGTGTACTTACAATAGGCACGCCCTTCTCCTGTAGGTCTTTTAAGTAGTGCTTTTCAATATTCCACTGCATAAGAGGCAATGGATTGAGCAAGGTTGCGCTCGACGCATCAATTTGAGTCAAACAAGCCAGAAAGGCCTCTGGGTGCTGCTGATAATCCCATGTACTGCGCACAATCACGTAGTCAAACCTATCCCAGTTCTCTGACTGACTATGCCAAGAAATGGTTTCTACAGACCAACCGTTATCATTGAAAAACGGGATCAAAAGCTCGTCGTACACAAAGAAGTCTTCAAGGTGGTCAGTAGAAAGAAAGGCGATGGCAGGCATGATTGTGTCCTTTAGCTTATTTAGGCATTCGAAGATTAAACTTTTTTAATAATGGTAACTTCTATACAAAAGTTAAATGGCGTAAAAACCGTGACTTACGTAAACTGTGGCGAAGTTAGCACACCCCTTATTTTTAACCTACACTTAATCCCAAATACTTGTCGGAGATTGGCATGCAGTATCCTTGGCTCCTAGAAGGTCACAAGATTTTTCGCGTTGTAATTGTTATCCAACTGCTAATTGCGATTGGCATCGGTTTTTATACTGGCGAGATTCTTCCTGCATTTGTTTTTGGTATTCCAATTGCTGTCGTACCACTTGTCCTTAGTTTGCAAAATCCCTATTCAGCGATAAGTCGCCATGCGATGGCTATCGGTGTTCAACTGCTAACAGCCCTCCACATCCACCAGTCATTCGGGTTAATTGAAGTCCACTTTGAAATCTTTGTTCTTCTGGCATTTCTTTCCTGCTTTAGAGACTGGAAAGTGGTTGCAACCGGCACCGCAGTCGTTGCTGTCCATCATATTTCGTTCTTCTTTTTACAAGCGGGCGGCGCGCCGTTATTTATTTTTGAAGAGGGTCACGTAACCTTTCCTATCTTGCTGATGCACGCCGTATTCGCGCTTTCTGAGGGCGGTGTTTTGATGTACATGGCTAAACAAAGTCATCAAGAAGGTGCCGGTGCGGCTGAACTGCGCTTAGCTATTGAGACCATGCAAAAGGGTGACGGTAGACTCGATTTATCTATTGAGCTTAACCGAGGCCACAAGATCGTGAGACCTTTCGCAGAGCTCATCGACCAAGTAAAAGCATTAATTGAGCTTGCTTCAAATTTAACAGACGACGTTGTTAGAGGCTGTGACAAGATGGAGCTGGCGGCAAACAACATGTTTGAAATCAGCAGAAACACTGACCAAGAGATTGCCATGGTATCGGCATCGTCAGAAGAAATCGCACAAACGATGCAGCTGTCTACCGAACAAACAACCCTTGCCAGCGACAAAGCCTCTGCGGCACAAAGTTCTTCGCAGACTACGCGCGACTCTATTTCCAACACAAGCCGCACCATAGATTCACTGCGCAACACATTAAATGCGGCTGCGCAGACAAACTCGGCGCTTAACGAGCAGTGCGCGCATATTTCTGACGCAATGCGCTCTATCACCGCCGTTGCCGAGCAAACTAACTTGCTTGCGTTGAACGCAGCAATCGAGTCAGCCCGCGCGGGGGAACACGGCAGAGGTTTTGCCGTTGTTGCCGATGAAGTACGTACATTGGCTATTCGCTCAAAAGAAAGTGCAGACCAAATCACAAGTATTACTGAGCAGCTTGTTGCCCAAACCGCCAGTTCAGTCGAACAAATGCAAACCTGTGTTAAGCTGGTTGATGAAGCCGTTGTATCGAGCGATAACGCCACTTCAGCCATGACCCAGATCATGCAGCAAATTCGCGAAGCGAGCGAAAGCATGACCGAAATAGCGACATCAGCGGTGGAACAAGAAACCGCATCGTCTTCTATAGCGCAAAGTACGGCGCGATTAAGCGAATTCACTTCTGAGGAACTGGCTACCGCTGAATCGCTGGCAGGCGAAGTTGAGGTGTTGTCACAAATCTCTCAACGCATGCGCAGTGCTATCGAGCGATTTAAGCTTTAACCAAAAGCGCTAGAAGCACGCTGTTGGCATTTGGGTTATGCATAAAAAAACAAGCTGGATACTTTTGCTGTTATGGGCGGTGAGTTTACTCACCGCCTTATTGGTTTACGGTCAGCGCCAGCTTTCTTCCTTCGACCCAAATGGTGCTCTACTTCACCGCACAACAGCGCCTTATTTTGACGCTTCACTTGTCGAGCTACTAAACGAACAAAACATTGCCCCTGGTTCTGTTATTCATGTGGGAACGCAGTCTCGTTGCTACTGTGAAAGGTTAACTACCCCTCACCAGACTCAGCTATTAACAAAGCTAGGAAATGACTTTCATCAAGTCAGAGTGAATATAGAAGACGTACCGGAACTCGCCGCTATGCTTGATGCAGTGCCCGCGCTTATAGTGTTAGACATGCAAAATCAGCTTCGCTATTTAGGTCCATACGCAACGGGCTATGGATGTTTTACCGGAAAGAACCTTGTGGAACAGGTTGTTAGCTATACCACACAACTCCCCTACAGCGGTGCGGTAATTAACACTGATGCAACTGGATGCTTCTGTTAAACCCTTGGCATGGATTATGTAACTTATCTTTGTATATCGTGATATCACTATAAATATGGCAGAAGGCGCGCATATTTTGCGCACTAGGTGCCGTTTCGTGAAAGGTTTACAAGGAGTCCACAATGTCAAAGCGCGCCGTTCTTTATCGCATGGTTACCCCTGAACACATTTGTCCCTTCGGACTTAAGTCGAAAGATTTGCTAGAAAGAAAGGGCTACGATGTTGAAGACCATCACTTGTCCAACCGAAGTGAAACCGACGCTTTTAAAGAGAAGCATAATGTGAAAACCACGCCGCAAACGTTTATCGATGATAAGCGAATTGGTGGCTATGATGACTTACGAGATTATTTCAATTTGAAGCAAGAAAGTGAGTTCGGTTCGCGCTACACACCTATCATTGTGATTTTTTCTTTAGCCGCCCTTGTGGTATTTGCGCTCATGCTGAAAGGTGGACTCCCGACAGGTATTGAACCTTTCATAATGAATTTCATTGGCGTCACCATGGTGATCCTCGCATTACAAAAACTACAGGACATCGTAGCGTTCTCAAACCAATTCATTACCTATGACTTACTGGCAATGAAGCACGTAAGGTACGCGTATGTGTACCCTTTCGCAGAAGCGTTTGCTGGGCTTGGTATGCTAGCGGGGCTTCCCGCACTATTAGTTTCACCTGTTTCTATTTTTATCGGTGCAATAGGTGCAGTTTCAGTTATTAAAGCGGTATATATCGATAAACGTGAACTTAAGTGCGCCTGTGTGGGCGGTAATTCAGACCTTCCTCTTGGGTTTATCTCGCTTACCGAAAACCTTGCAATGTTGGGTGTCGGCCTTTACATGCTTACACGATGGATAGCCTAATTTAAATGAAGGCTGATGCACCGGTGTTGAGCAGGTATCTATTACTGTATTTACCCGTTGAATTAGCAACACCATAATTCACTTGCTACGAGGCCCTATTGAGTTTCTTCAATAGGGCGGCTCATACCTTTAAGGTGCGACACCACACTGCGACCTAGTGCACTTAAATCGTAGCCGCCTTCTAACATGCTGACTATGCGACCGTGACAACATTCGTCAGCCACTGCGCGAAGTTGTTGGCTTATCCAGAAATAATCGTCTTCCACCAGTCGCAAATGCGCCATTGGATCTTCTGCGTGGGCATCAAAACCCGCTGAGATAAAAATTAGCTCAGGTTGAAAGTTGCGCAATGCGTTAAACCAGTGCTGCACTTTTTCTCTAAATACTTCACCTGTAGAGCCTGCTTCTAGCGGTACAGAAAGAATATTACTTGCCGACACCGGTGAACCACTGTGTGGATAAAAAGGATGCTGGAAACTGCTGCAAAGCATGATGCGTTGATCGCCAGCAACAATTTGCTCGGTACCGTTTCCGTGGTGAACATCAAAATCGATTATGGCAACGCGCTTTAACTCATAGTTTTGAAGGGCATAGCGCGCTGCTATAACAATGTTATTAAAAATACAGAAGCCCATGGCGCTGTCGTATGTAGCATGGTGACCTGGCGGCCTTGTCGCGCAGAACGCCTGCCTGTCACTGCCTTCCATAACCCAATCTACCGCGTTACATCCCGCACCAGCCGACTCTAGTGCTGCATTTAAGCTGTGTCGCATCAAGCCGGTATCTTCGTCTAACCATGCCACGTTATCCTTACTTTCGGAATAGAGCGTTTTTTCGTGGTCGCTAAATATGGACTGAGCCGCATGCTCAAACACACTTTTCACATAGTAAGGGTCGTGGGCTAGCTTAAGATAAGCTTCCGCAATAGGCGTAGCATCAGCGTGCTCACACACCATATCGAGTCCAGAAGACAGTAATTGGTCGTCTATGGCGAACAGGCGTTCCGGTGACTCAGGATGATCTTTCCCCAAGTCGTGTTTAGTGCCGTGTTTGCCGCGAAAAATTTTAATTGTCATGCGAGTGATGCCACATCTAGTACTAACTCTATGTCACTGGGGTCGCCAGTGAACTTCCGTTTAAATTGCGCTTGCTCGAAAATGGCAATCATCGGGCTGTTATCGCCACGCACGTAAGCCATCATCTTCGCAATGCCTCGTTTTTTCGCAACGTTGATCAATTCGTTTAGCAGCCTGCTTGCCATCCCCTTCCCTTGCTGGGTTTCACGGGTAGCAAACGCTGCTTCACAGGTATTGTCATTTGGATTGAAGTAAAACCGCCCTACTGCGTGAATAGTAATACGGGAGCCTTCTTGCCTTACAATACATAACGCCGCATCTGAGCTTTGATCCACCGACACCAAATTACACGACTTTTCACGCGACATTTGCTTCGGGTCGTAGTTGTAACGCAGCCTTAGTGTTTCTTTCGTATGGGAGTAAAAGAATTCCTGTAAACGCCGTTCATCGGCTGGGTTCAACGGGCGCATGTAATAGGTTTCCCCCTGAATATTCAGTTTTTTAAGCTGAATGGCACCCAGCTCAGGGATATCGGTTGGGTACTTTTCCTGATAATGAGGCACCCAATAATGCTGTCTTACTTCTTCTAAGAGCGCTGCACGGAATTTGGGGTGCGCCACACGAATAAGTTCCAATGCGCGCTCTCGAATGCTCTTGCCTTTAAGCGATGCTACGCCGTATTCGGTCACCACGTACTGAACATTCCCCCGCGAAGTAACAACACCTGCTCCTTCACTTATACGGGGTGTGATACGGGAAATGGTTTCATTTTTGGCAGTAGAAGGCAGCGCTATAATCGCCTTACCTCCTTTACTGATAGACGCGCCCGTTACGAAATCAACTTGCCCGCCTATGCCACTGTAAAAGTCGTAGCCCAATGAATCGGCCACCACCTGACCGGTTAAATCCACTTCAAGCGCACTATTAATGGCAACCATATTATCGTTCTTGGCAATATTGGTGGGTTTGTTTACGTAGCTACTTGGGTAAAACTCAATGTGAGGGTTGCTGTCGATTAAATCGTAAAGCTGGCGGGTGCCAATAGCAAAGCTGGTGACAATTTTACCGGGGTGAAAAGTCTTCTTCTTGTTGGTAATAGCACCCGACTCCAACAGTTCAATAATACTGTCGGTGAGCATTTCGCTGTGAATGCCTAGGTCTTTGTGGTTACACAGATATTTAAGGGTGGCACTCGGTATTTTCCCAATACCAAATTGCAGCGTTGCACCATCATCCACCAGCATTGAAACATACTGACCAATTCGCTCTGCCACCGAATCGATAGGCGGCGGCGTTACTTCCACAAGCGGCTCTTCGGCTTCAATGCAGGCCGTTATTTCGCTGATATGAATATAAGAGTGGCCGGCGGTTCTTGGCACCTGAGGATTAATTTGAGCAATGACCTTTTTGCTTTGTCTGATTGCTGACATAGCAATATCCACAGCAGGACCTAGTGAGCAATAGCCGAACTCATCGGGTGGGCTTACGTTAACCAGCGCAGCATCCAGTGCCAGCGTACCGTCGCTAAATAAGCTTGATATTTCAGACAGGAAAACGGGGGTATAGTCGGCGCGGCCCTCATCGACCGCCTTACGCATGGCTTCGCCACCAATGAAGAATGTATTCGCTTTAAAGAGGTTTTTATACTCTTCTTTCACCCATCGGGTGTCGCCTAAGGCCAGCATATGAACCAGCTCGATGTCGCTAAACCCTTCGCTGTTATCAATAAGATGCTGCACTAGTGCATGCGGCACCGAGGCATTTCCGCCAACAAAGACACGGCAACCAGACTTTATCAGCGACGACCATTGTGGCGCTTGAGGTAAACTAAATGTCATTTCCATCTGCCCTGTTTTAAGCAATAACTCATCATGCCATAAAAACAGTCGCTTTCCCGCATTTGCGTAAGCGTGAACTATAAGCGATTGGTCGTAGGCTTACCGATTCATCGTTAGTATCGAAATTTTTCCAACCAATTTCTGAAAAACGGAGAAATAACAGATTTGCTATTCGCTAGGCGATGGCCGTCATTAAGTAACAAGAGCTGAGCTTTTTGATGGCGCGCGTACTTTAAGCTGTTTTCGATAGGCACGATATCGTCATTCCAGCCGTGCACTAAGCTCACGTAGCCGTCGTAGGGGAACCGTTGAATTTCGTAGTTTGGCAAATACAGTGCAGGAGCCATAAGGAATACGCCTCGTGCCGAGATTTGGCTTGCTGCGGCAAGTGACACATAGCCGCCCATGCTTGAGCCAACCAGAACAACATCATTGCACTTTTCAGCAATAAACTCTTTAAGTCGCGCTAGGCGAGCTTCCGGGCAGTCGAGATCTTGATAATCAATACTCTCGACGCCAAAACCCATATCGCTCGCTACATTTGAAAGCGTTGTTATCTTACTGCCCCATGGACCGCTTTCTTTGCCGTGAGAAAAAACAACGGTGGTCATTACCGATATCCCTATTCAAAAATGAAAAGTTTTTCCCACTCTAGCGCACTTGCTTGTTACTTGTCTTCCCTATGAAAGAGTTTTTCTACCAGCACATAGAACATGGGCACGAAGAAAATTGCCAAGAAGGTAGCGGCGAACATACCACCCATAACCGCAATACCTATCGCATTTTGGCTGGCTGCGCCTGCTCCGCTAGCTAGTGCTAGCGGCGTTACCCCCAAAATAAACGCCATTGACGTCATTAAAATTGGGCGGAAACGCTGAGAGGCTGCATTTGAAACCGCAGTCATTAAATCTTCGCCGTTTTCGTACTGTTCTTTTGCAAATTCGACAATAAGAATAGCGTTTTTCGCCGCCAAACCTACGGTAGTCAAAAATGCAACTTGCAGGTACACATCGTTCGGCAAGTTGAAAATAAACGCAGCGGTTACCGAGCCGAGAATACCCAAAGGCACCACTAACATAACGGCAAATGGTACAGACCAGCTTTCGTACAGGGCCGCTAAGCACAAGAAAACAATCAAGATTGAAAGTGCGTAAAGCATAGGCGCTTGCGAGCCTGCTTCCTGCTCTTCGTAAGATAGGCCTGACCATTCAATTGCGAAGCCTGGCGGTAACTGCTCAACCAATTTCTGCATTTCAGCCATTGCTTCACCCGAAGAGATACCTTCTGCAGCACTTCCTTGAATATTGACAGATGACACGCCGTTAAAACGCTCTAACTTAGGTGAGCCATAAACCCATTCAGTGGTCGAGAACGTGTTAAAAGCCACCATCTCACCCTCGCTGTTGCGAACAAACCACTTGTCCAAGTCTTCAGGGGTCATGCGATGAGGCAAATCTGCCTGCATGTAAACACGCTTAATTCGACCTTTATCAATGAAGTCATTTACGTAGCTGGACCCCCACGCTATTTGAAGCGCGTTATTGATCTCACTTAAATTCAATCCAAGTGCCGACGCTTTCTCGCTATCAATATTGATTTTAAATTGAGGTACGTCGCTTAAACCATTGGGGCGAACGCCAGCCAGCTTTGGATTCTGCGCTGCCATGCCCAACAGCTGATTACGCGCATTCATCAGCGCTTCGTGGCCATTTCCACCACGGTCGACCAGCTGCATATCAAAGCCCGTTGCATTACCTAGTTCCATGATAGGCGGAGGCACTATAGGAAAGGCTGAAGCATCTTGAATTTGGCTAAACGCACCAAAAGCTCGGTTCATCACTGCAAACGCAGAATTGTTTTCGTCTCTTACACTCCAGTCGTTGAAGTTTAAGAAAGCCATACCCGCGTTTTGCGCCTGACCCGCAAAGCTAAAGCCCACAACCGCGAACATGCCGTTAACCGCGTCTTGTTCTTGCTCAAGAATATAGTCTTCCACTTGCTTGATAGACTCGAGCGTACGGCCAGCTGTTGCACCAGGCGGTGTGCTTACCAACACCATCATACGCCCTTGGTCTTCATCTGGAAGAAACGCGCCAGGAAGCTGGCTGAAAATAAATGCCATACCACCTACAAGCAAACCATAAACAACGAAATAGCGCTTAAAGCGTTGCGCCATGTGAGTTGTAGTCTTTTGATAGCGATCGCGGCCTTTGTTAAACGTGCGGTTAAACCAGCCAAAGAAGCCTTTGTTCTTGTCATGGTTTTCCGGATGCTTTTTCAATAACGTGGCGCACAGAGACGGTGAAAGGATAATGGCGACCAATACCGAAAATGCCATAGCCGACACGATTGTAACCGAGAACTGACGATAAATAGCGCCTGCTGAGCCGCTGAAGAACGCCATTGGGATAAATACCGTTGAAAGCACGGCCGCAATACCAACAAGTGCACCTGTGATTTGAGTCATCGACTTTTTGGTGGCTTCGGCAGGTGAGAGGCCTTCCTCTTCCATAATACGTTCGACGTTTTCCACCACCACGATGGCGTCATCCACGAGCAGGCCAATAGCAAGTACCATAGCGAACATGGTTAGCACGTTAATACTAAAGCCAAATGCCAGTAGCACAGCAAAGGTGCCGAGCAATACCACAGGTACCGCAATGGTAGGAATCAACGTTGCACGCCAATTTTGAAGGAACAGTAGCATCACCAAGAATACCAGTACTACCGCTTCGATAAGCGTATGTACTACCGACTCAATAGAAAGCTCGATAAAAGGAGAACTATCAACCGGGTAAACCACTTTAACTGTATCAGGCAAGTTTGAGCGCAGTTCTTCAACACGGGCTTTTACTGCCTTAATGGTGTCTAGTGCGTTTGCGCCAGAAGCAAGGCTTATCGCCATACCTGATGCAGGCTTGCGATTGTATCGAACAATAACGTCGTAGCTTTGCGCACCCAGTTCAACACGCGCAACGTCACGCACGCGAACCTGAGAACCATCGGTATTTACGCGAAGTACGATGTTTTCGAAATCTTCAACGGTTTGAAGGCGACTTTGCGCTTGAATTGTCGCGTTAATTTGCTGATTTTCTATTGCAGGCATACCACCTAATTGACCAGCAGACACATCAGTATTTTGTACCTGAACGGCGCCTTGAACGTCAGTAGGTGTAAGGTTGTAGCTGTACAGTTTATCTGGATCTAACCATATACGCATTGAACGCTGCGCACCAAATACCCGTACATTTCCCACACCATTAACGCGGGAAATCGGGTCGCGAAATTGAGAAACTAACAGGTCGCTCAGGTCATATTGCGTCATTGAGTCGTCTTCAGAATAGAAGCCAACTGCCAATGCAAATGCGCTATTTGCTTTAGTTACGGTTACCCCTTGTTGCTGTACCTGAGTAGGCAACAGCGGAAGTGCACCCTGTACCTTATTCTGCGTTTGTACTTGCGCAATATCAGGGTCAGTACCAGGCTCAAAAGTGAGCGTAATAGACATGCTGCTGTTCGAACTGCTTGCCGAGAAATAACGTAGGTTATCAATTCCCGTCAGGCTTTGTTCTATTACCTGAGTAACCGAGTTCTCTACGGTTTCTGCAGATGCTCCAGGATACGTTGCTGAGATAGTCACCGAGGGCGGTGCCACCTTGGGATATTGTTCAATGGGGAGTGAGGTAATTGCCAACACTCCCGCCATCATTGTGATAATTGCCAGCACCCATGCAAACACGGGCCTGTCTATAAAGAAACGAGCCATATTACTTAAATCCCTTGTTTGCTACCGTGAGCCACGTGATGATGGTTGCCACTCTGACGGATTAACTTTCGCGCCAGGCTTCACCTTCTGATATCCAGTTACAATTACCTTTTCGCCTTCGCTCACACCGCTTAGGGCAACATATTGGTCTCGATAGATTTTGCCTATTTCCAAAGTACGGCCTTCAACTTCGTTGTTTTGGTTAACAACATAAACTGAAAGCGAACCGTCTGGTTGGCGTGTCGTTGCGCGTTGAGGAACAAGCAGCGCATTTTCGCGTCCAGTAATGACGTGGCCTTTCACAAACAAGCCAGGCAGCAATACACCATCTGGATTTGGCATTTCAGCACGAAGTGTTACCGACCCAGTGGTCTCATCAACCGTTACCTCAGAAAATTTAACGCTGCCTGTTTGGTCGTAACGCTTGCCTGTTACTTCATCTACCGTTAATTCAACATCCATCGAACCTTGGTTTCTCATTGACTGACGAAGCGTAATAATTGACGCACCTGACTCCTGCATATCAATGAAAACTGGGTCAAGCTGTGTAATGGTTGCAAGTTGCTGAGATTGGTTCGTAGTAACAAGGGTACCTTCAGTAACAAAAGAGCGGCTAATACGCCCGCTGATTGGGGCGTACACTTTGGTGTAACCCATGTTAACCTTCGCTACGTCAACAGCAGCCTCAGCTACGCTGATTGCCGCTTGCGCTTGATCTTTCTGAGCAATTACGTCGTCATATTCTTGTTTGCTTACCGCGTTTTGCGCAACAAGGTCGTCATAGCGTCGCGCCTTTGCTTCCAACGTTTTAAGGTTCGCTTGAACACTTTTCAAATCGGCTTTTGCGCTATTTAACTGTGCTAGATAACGGGCTTCGTCAATTTGATAAAGCTGCTGTCCTTTTTCTACATGTGCGCCTTCTTCAAACAAGCGCTCCGTAATAACACCATCTACCTGAGGACGCACCTGAGATTGACGAGACGGGCTTACTCGGCCCGGTAACACCATTTCATGTACTACAGGTTCTTGTTTCAGTGTAACTACCGATACTGAGGGTGCAGGCATACCTTGCTGAGCACCTTGCTGTGCTTGCTCGCCTTCATTCGAACACCCAATAACGCCGACAAGGGTTATTAATGCTGCAGTAACATAAAAAATGCGACTCATAAATTTTCTATTTCCCAATAACTTTTTGTACAGAACACGGCCTTTGCTCTGCATATCCAATTTTAAAATTAAAGCTTATTGCTTCCAGTGCACCGAATTATCTAGCGCATTTCAAAGCCTGAAACTGCGATAATTGGTTTTGAAGTGGCATAGTTAAGCGATCATTGATACGGATCTACGCTCTTATAGGTCATATTGTGCGCATTTATAGATGATAATAAAAGTCAATGAAGTTGAAATTACTGAAGTTGTCGGTCAAATACCTGAGCGTGTATACGTTATACGAATAAAGCGAAATCACAATGCACTTAACGTTCTATTTTAACGAATAATAACCCAGCAATAACTGGTAGGCGTGAATGACGTCTTGGGCTTCCTGTTGCGTTCCTCCCTTATCAGGGTGAACCAACTGCAGGGCTTTTTTATATACTCGTTTTAGTACCGACAAAGAAACATGTTCATCTTGGGGCAGGCCCAGAAGCGCGTGGGCATCAGCAATATCTTCCTGCTCAAAGGTGTGCGCGTTTCCTGAGGCCATGCGATGCCAAAACGCATTGAGCAGTGCATCTACACTTTTTCTGTCGGCCTTCTCAAAATTGCCCCAGTCTAAGTAGTATTCAGCTAAGGCATCAGCTTCGGTTATTGCTCCAACCTTATCTTGGCTTTCTTTATCATTGTCGCTGTGGGCACTTTCTTGGTTTAGCTTAATATTAAGAGTATGAATGTCTAGCACGCCTTCGCCCTGCTCAATCCAACTACGTTTAAGTTGATAGAGGGCGTGAAACACAATGAAATGGGTTTTAAAGAGCATTAAAGGCTCTCGTAACGAAGCGTCATCAAAAAAGTGATATGGCGCTTTTTTCAAAATATCAATGAGCTCATACTCGCTCACACCACGTTGAAAAAGCGGCTTTTGTGTCGATAACGTATCAACAAGTAGTTCGGCTTGAAGCACGTAAGCTTCGCTAGCATCAGGCTGATTTTGCAAAACTCATTACCTTGCTTTAAATAGGGTTCATCCAGGGCCTGCTGGTCTTTGATGTACGTTAAAGACCAACAGCCCTAGTGTACAAACATGTTAAATATTGGCCTAGTACCGATTTTATTGCTAGAAAGTAATCCAAAACGCAACGTTCACTGTTAAAGTAGCTTAGTAAAAATAAAATAATAACTTTGGAGTTCACTTGAAAGCACTCATTGCTCTTACCAGTATTGTCGGTTTTCTTATGGTGGTATTACCCGGCCCCCTTTATCAGTATGCCGGTGTGAGTTTAGGCACCGCATTTACTTCACTGCGATTTGGCGTGTATGTGGGCGGTGCAGCGTTGATACTCATTATTTTGCAGGTTTTGATTAACCGTAAAAACGTTAGCTGGGGAAGCACCTTTATCTGTGCCATTCTTGCCCTGGTTGCTGTGGGAATGCCGGTGAGCATGATGAGCAAAGCCAGCGCAGTTCCTCCGATCCATGACATTACTACCGATGTCACTAATCCGCCGGAGTTCGTTGCAATTGCTCCGCTACGCGAAGGTGCGCCTAACTCCATCGCTTACGAAGGCGGTGAAGTCACTAAGCAGCAACTAGAAGCTTACCCTGAAATTAAAACTCAATTGCTGCCGCAACCTGCAAATGAAGTCTTCATCGCTGCAGAAAAAGCCATAGAGGCGCTTGGATGGGAACGCGTTAATGAAGGCGCATTGCCGAACACCTTAGAAGCCACCGAAACCACAGCGTGGTTTGGTTTTAAAGACGACGTAGTTATTCGTCTAACCGCTAAAAGCGACGACACGTTGGTTGATATCCGCAGCAAATCACGAGTAGGGAAAAGTGATTTAGGCAAGAATGCTGAACGTATCGAAACCTTTATGGCAGAGCTTAGAAACCAACTTGGATATCACTAAAACCTGACCACCCGCTTAAAAAACAAAGCCCGTTCGCACTAAGCTAACGGGCTTTTTTGTAATTGGACCTAACTTTAGTGGGCCAACTTTAAGACAACGACTCCTGCAACAATAAGCGCTACGCCGAAATATCGTGCCAATGACGAGGGGTCGCCAT
>VAOY01030437.1_pt1 | contig 33585 bp, 25 predicted proteins | sample 3393881 | NCBI WGS metagenome assembly VAOY01 (sample SAMN08290430, study PRJNA428436) | hydrothermal vent metagenome | isolation source: Deep-sea hydrothermal vent chimney | place: Indian Ocean: Southwest Indian Ridge
AAGATTCCAGGCTATGGTGATCGATTTAATAATTCCGGAATAAATCACGGTGTAGAGGATGATATTATTATAGAGCAGGGAATATCCATTCCTGCCCGACGTTATAATCCAAACCGCTCTGTTGAGGATACACTTGCTTATTATCCACCTGGCGGCTGGAGAGGACAATCTTATCTGTCTCCCGGAGAGGCAATGTTTACGACATTTAAAATGCCTAGCGATGGAACTATAAAAGGTATCAATGTCCCAGTCTATGAATGGGGTACAGGAGATCAACAGGTAACAATAACTCTGTATAAAATGTCTTATCCCTATGCTACAGATGGGAGGATGTATCCATCTTCGTTGGTTGATAGCGCTGGCTGGATTGGCGGTTATGATATGGATAATACTACCGGTTACATGTCCATTGGCGGGACAACCTATTCTCCAGGTGGGACACAGGGTATCTGTGATACAAGCAATGTTGTTGCTGGAGCACAAGATCCGCTTGGAGTTGGAAACCCATCACCATACCTTTTAGACACACTTGAAATGGGTATAATTTGGCCCCTTAATAGTTACTCACCCGCGACTTTAGATCCGACAAATAATCCCGACTACGCGACTGGAGACAGTGAAGCAAACTGGATAATCCTGACGGACTTTGGATCTGAAGTAGAATTTTTATATGGAGACTGGATTGGTATACTGGTTGCCTTTACCGGAGATGGTGGCGGTGAAGATGATGCTACTGGTTTCTTTTATGCGGTTGGAACAGGATGGGTTGATCCCTGGGTATCGGCCAAATTCAACCGTGAATGTAGTGGGCCTTCCGGTAATGGTGGCTGGCATATTCGTAGCGATATATTCAATTTTCAACTTGCCGTCGAATTATTAATGACTCCGCCAGCTATAGATAATGTAACTGTTCTACATACTACGGTATCTACAGAGAGTCGGCCTGTAACTGCACAAATTTCACATAACTTCCCGGAAGGTGGAGGTCCAGTTGCATCAGCCACAATTCATTATCAATTAGATTCGTTAACTGCGCCTGTCCATGATGTTCCAATGGAATTAGCTAATGGCGATAGTAGTTATGAATTATGGGAAGGAGAAATTCCTGGTCAGAGCCCAGGCACAGGTGTTTATTGGTATCTGACAGCATCTGAAGAGGACGGCGCTACCAACAAATCAGAGTCATTTTGGTATTTTATTTTTGAGCCTACACCTGGAAATGATTTAATCTTTCTTAATCAGAAAGATAAGTCTAATGCGCTTTACTGTCATCTTCCGTGTTTGGTTGGTTTCTACTTTTATTGGGGTACACCCATTTTTGATGTTTGGTTTCCAAGGCATGGTCCTTTGACAGATGAACTTCTAATGAATTATGATGTATTAATTGAATTAACCGGTGGAGATGGTCCAATTTATAATAATGATGATGAAGTGGGAAACTGGTGGAACGGAGATAAAATTTATATTGTCGCTGGAGATGAATGGTTAGGGAAGCGCTCTGGTTATACAGACGGCCCAACTGAAGATGGTAGCGTGGCTAAAAACATTCTGGGTATCGCTTATGAATATAATGATATCAACTATACAGCTAATGGTGATCAATCTAGTATTTCCCGCTTAACACCAGTTATCGACGGTGTAGCAAGTTCACTTGTAGGATTCCTTTCGGATTCATTATTATTGAATTATGATCCTGATTATGAGACCGGAGGAGCAAATTGGATAGACGGTGTTGAGGCAGTTGAGGGATATACAGTAGATATGACCGCATATTCATTAGTTCTGGATAGTGCTGCTCAAATCGGTCCGCCGGAAGGTTCAGAAGAATACAATGTTATGATTCATGGCCAAGCTGGTAACGGAGGAAAGAGCGCTTTCATGGCTTTCGACCCCATTGCTTTGAATACAGTACCGAGCTATTACTGGGTTGGTGCATCATATTACTGGAACGTGCTTGCGGGACACACTGCCTGTCCTACAGATGCCAGTCCGCTGGTGAGTGTGTATGAAGCACTCAAGGAAATAGTGTCTGTTGAAGATGATTTTGAACAACCAACTGCTTTTTCTTTAAGGGGCAACTATCCAAATCCCTTTAATCCTGTTACCAACATCCAATACGTTCTACACACCGATATGCATGTTGAGATCAGGATATACGATGTATTAGGCCGGGGAGTGAAAACTCTGCTGAATGCCCAACAAACTGCAGGAGAACAGATCGTTCAGTGGGACTCCAGGAATGATTTGGGGATACCGGTTGCAGCCGGAGTCTACCTCTACCAGATACAGGCTGGGGAGTTCGTACAGACCAAGAAGATGGTGCTGTTGAAATAAGGAAGTACTTCCTAATAGAAAATAGTCTGATTCAACTGTTTCATCAAACCAAAGAAGGCTTAATTTCCCGCCCGTGAAAAAGTACCTTCCACCCCTGGCTGTCATTACAGCCGCATTCCTATGGAGCCTTGACGGTATTCTGCGCCAGAAATTATACACTATTCCATCTTTTCTGATTATCACATTGGAACATGCATTTGGCGCTCTACTTTTTCTACCGTTTCTGATCAAAGGGTGGGGGCAAGTCAAAACACTAAACCAGCGAGGTTGGGGTTCCGTACTGTGGATAAGTATTTGTGGTGGCATTCTCGGGACATTTTTCTACACAAAAGCATTAAGTTATGTAAACTATATCGATTTATCTGTGGTGGTGCTCCTGCAGAAATTTCAACCGATTTTTGCTATCCTTCTCGCTTCAGTTATTTTAAAAGAAAAACTGAACAGCCGCTTTCTTATCCTGGCGGGGGTTGCCCTCGTGGGTGGATATCTTGTCTCATTCGGCGTGACGCCCATGTCCTCCTGGGATGACCGTACAACTATCGCTTCTTTATTAGCTTTACTGGCAGCTTTTGCCTGGGGGAGTTCCACCGTGTTGGGTAAACACGCCTTAACAAAACTGCCTTTCCAGTTAGTAACGTCTCTTCGATTAACCGTTACTGCTTTGCTGGCAGGTATCGTATTATTGGCCACACAAGATATAACAACTGTAACAGAAATAACCAAACCCCAATGGAGCGTCTTGATTTTGATCGTTGTGTCCACAGGGGCCGTGGCACTGTTCATTTATTACTATGGACTCAACCGCTTACCGGCTTCCCACGCAACTATTTATGAATTGTTCTGGCCGTTATCTGCCATAAGTATTGATTGGTTTGTTCGCGGACGATCTATGTCCCCTGCGCAAGCAGCGGGCTCCATAATTTTGCTTACAGCCATTGTGATGCTAGCCCGAGAACGGCAAAAAAATCATGGTTAACCTTACTCCGAAGAGACTGAAACAGAATCTTTTTTACAATTGCATTCATGAATTCAGCTGGGGGTTCGGTATCGCATTTCATTCTACCTATGCAGTAATTCCATTGTTTTTAAAAAAATTAGGGGCTCCGGATGCGATCATTATTTCAATCGCAGGCCTCTTCGGTATTCTGTTGGCTTTCCCAATGCTTTTTTCTGCCGCGCTGGGCAGAAATATTCGGAATATAAAAAAAGCGGTTATTGGTTCACATACCATCGTATTGCCCCCTATTCTAATGGCGGGATTTATCTTCGCTTTCTTTGCTCCCACAGGACCCTATGCCTGGGTGTATTATTATGTGTGTTTTATTTTCTACGGCTTGGCTATTGGTATTATTATACCTATTTGGACAGAATTTCTTTCACATGTATTTCCTCGAAAAAATCGCGGTCATTACCTGGGAATATCTTTTGCATTTAATAGCGTCGGCGGATTCCTCGGCGGTATCCTTGTTAAAATATTGTTGAACAGTTCCATCGCTTTTCCAAATAATTTTGGATGGGGTTTCATTATCATGGGTAGTTCACTCATTGTCGGGATATTGGTTTTTCTACTGTTCAATATCGATAACAAGTCCGCTGACGCTCCTCACAAGACAATTGCTGATTTTTGGACTGATACAAAAGTCATCATTCAAACGCACAGGAATTTCAGATATTATTTGTTCAGCCGCATTTTTATCACAGCCCATTTCCCCGCCATGAGTCTTTATGCTGTTTATACTCAGGATCTTTTCAGTTTTGACATCAGTGAAGCGGGTGTGTTTACCATTTTACAAGTTATTGCATTTGGGTTTGGCAGCGTGTCTGCAGGGAAAATTGGTGACCGCTGGGGACATAAAACGGCTATTATATTGTCTTTCAGTGGATATCTTCTGGCAATTATTTTTACTGTATTTGCCAGTTCGATGTATCATGTATACGCAATTTTTCTCTGTCTGGGGTTAGGGCAAGGCGGATTTATGCCATCTGCCATGAATATGGTTTATGAATTTGCTGAAACAAGAGATAGTAAAATATATATGGCGTTAATTGATACTTTTCTGGCGCCGTTCATTTTATTAATGATCGTAATGGCAAGTTTACTGAATCCAATGATAGGAACCCGAAATCTATTTATCGTGCTTGGTGCGTTGGTGTTTGTTGGGTTATTACTCCTAACCTTTTGGGTAAAAGAACCCCGTCGCCGCCCCCATCTTACGAATGGTTAGCGGTGAAGACTTGGCCGTTGAGGGGTAACCGGTGAGTCGTATGTATTTTTTAAAATCGTCACTCTTTTCTTGTTTTAAAACTATTCCGCATACTACAATTTCACAAGGAACCATTAACCGGTTACTACTCACTCCTCATCAATTACCAATCAACCAACTTTTTCCTTGTTTTCCTGAAGGCGATCCTTGAAATTCATCGGGTATCCGAGAATGATTAAACACCTGAAATTCATATTATTACTGCTAATTCTATTAGCCGTGACCGGCTGCAAGGATGATCCGCAGCGCCATATTAATCTAGCTCAATGGTATGCTCAAAAAGGGCTGGTTGATGAAGCAATATTAGAATATAGGGAAGTAACCCGCCTCCTCCCAAACGACACAAAAACCATGAGCCGTGAAGAGTATGAACTATTAGCCAAGGCACATTACAGCTTGGCGCTAATGTATACGAAAAAAGACTGGTGGGATTACGCGCTGAAGGAAGCAGAAACGTGTTTTGAACTTCTGCCAACTCGTGAGTATTATGAAATACTTACTCTTTTAAAGAAGCGAATCCAACTCCGGGATTCAGACTCCTGATCCATTTCCTTTAAATTAAATTTTAAAAAGAACCTGATCGGCTTTCGCTACCATTTAATAAAATCTGCTTCCGGTCGTAATAATAGAGAAATTGTTTTAGCCTCGTCCTCGGGCATGGCTGTACAGCGCATTCGATGGTATTTAAAATGTCGAACTATTTTGTCTTAAAAAAGAGTTGGACAATATGAATCAGTGCTAATATCTTCCGCGCTTATTATGCCGTTAAAACTTATTGTATTAGCAAAACAAGTCCCCGATACTCACAACGTGACTGCCGATGCAATGAAGGCCGATGGCACGGTGAATCGTGGCGCCCTTCCGGCTATTTTTAATCCTGAAGATTTAAATGCTTTAGAAATGGCATTGGAGATTAAAGACCGCACTGATGCCACGGTCACTGTCATGACGATGGGCCCACCCCGAGCCGCCAATATTCTCCGCGAAGCAATGTATATGGGCGCTGATAATGGAATTCTTATTACGGATCGTCATTTTGCCGGCGCGGATACACTTGCCACATCTTACACGCTTGCTCTTGGTATTGAAAAAGTCGGGGGTGTAAATCTCATTCTATGTGGCCGGCAAGCCATCGATGGCGATACGGCGCAAATCGGCCCTCAGGTTGCAGGAAAATTGGGCATCAACCAATTGACATACGTTGAAGAAGTTGTGAGTGTAGATAAAAAATCTATTACCTTAAAACGTACTCTTGGGCGTGTGAGTGAAACCGTTAAAACATCTTTACCATTACTCATCACTGTGACGTCTTCTGCCAATCGCCCACGGACTTTTGGGGCCAAGCGTTTAATGAAATATAAAAAAGCCCGAACCTCTATTGAGGCTGAACAGGAAGTAAAGAGAAGCTCAACAACCGGCGAATACGGAATGGAAATCCTCATGGAGGAAATTGAACAAAAGAAAAAAAGCCTACAGTCAAAAGGCTTATTTATTGAAACATGGTCCGCAGATGACGTGGGCGCCGATCATGATCAGATTGGTTTACCGGGCAGTCCAACCAAAGTTAAAAAAGTACGTAGTGTGGTGTTTGCTGCTTCAGAATTAAAAAAGATCGAACCGAATCCGGAAGGTGTCCGTGATATGTTTATAGAACTCATCGAGGATCGCACGTTTGGCTAAACAACCTGAAAACGTACTGGTCTTCATTGAAATGGATCATGGTAACGTGGCTGAAGTGAGCCTTGAGCTGGTATGCCAAGCCAGGGAGCTTGCTGATACACTCCATGTCAATGTTGACGCTATTATCTTGTCTGGACATAATGTAGACAACTGTGGTCAAATTATTATTTCATATGGTTGCGATACGGTTCATACCGTTTGTGATGACCGTCTGGAATTTTATGAAACATTACCCTATGCAAAAATCGTAAGTGATTTCGTGCGTGAATCCAAACCGCAAATTGTCTTATTTGGAGCAACGGCCATTGGCCGGGATATCGCCCCACGGGTTGCCAGTGACTTAAGAACAGGGCTTACAGCAGATTGTACCGACCTTCAAATCGGGGATCATGAAGACAAAAAGCAGAAGAAAACCTTTAAAAATATTTTATATCAAATACGCCCAGCTTTTGGCGGAAATATTATTGCCACCATTATTGCCCCTGAACATAAACCGCAAATGGCAACCGTCCGTGAGGGTGTGATTAAACTTAGTGCACAAAATAAAAATCGAAGGGGTACGATTAAACCCTTCGAAAACATTACCTGGGATGAAATCCCATTTATTAATACTGTCATTGAGCGCACAATCCATGAAAAGAAAATCAATCTAAAAGGCGCAAGTATTGTTGTAGCCGGAGGTGGCGGAGTGGCCAGCAAGGAAGATTTTGATTTAATCAAACAATTGGCCGCAACCCTTGGTGGCGTTGTGGGCGCATCCCGAGCTGCCGTTGATAATGGGTATATTGGCAAGGAACATCAGGTGGGGCAAACCGGAACTACTATTCGACCAAAACTTTATATTGCCTGTGGTATTTCCGGTGCTATACAACACCGAGCAGGGATGGACCAATCGGGTAAAATTATTGCCGTTAACACTGACCCTGAAGCTCCAATTTTTAATGTTGCCCATTACGGAATCGTTGGCGATCTTCACAAAGTTCTGCCTATGATGATTAAAGCTTATAAAGGAAAGAGTTAGCCATGGGTAATTATTTTAAAGATACACCCGACATTCGATTTAACCTTGAGCGCGTCGGTCTCAAAACCTTGGCCGACCTCATGGAAAATGATTATTCGGATTCCAAAGAATTTGATTTTGCTCCTGAGACAGCTGAAGAAGCTATTGAAAATTATTTCGATATTTGTGATTTAGCTGGTGAGCTCTGTGCGGGTCCTATCGCAGAAAGAGCGCGACAAATTGACCGTGAAGGGAATTCCGTTTCTGACGGAAAAGTTACTTATCATAAGTTAGTTCAAGACAACCTCCGCGATTTCCAACGCGCACAATTGATGGGAATATCATTACCTCGCGCCTACGGTGGGCTCAATATGCCGCAAGTTGTGAAAATAGCGGTGTTGGAAATGGTTTCTCGTGCCGATGCTTCCCTCATGAATCTTGTTGGTTTACAGGATATCGGCGAAACCATCAACGAATTTGGAACAGATGACCAGAAACACCAATTTATCACAGGGTTGGCCAGTGGTGATGCTACCGGCGCGATGATTTTAACTGAACCGGATTCCGGTTCCGATTTACAGTCTGTCCGGCTTGCCGCGATTCCACCTCAACCAAACGAAGATCCAAACGTTTGGCATTTGAATGGTGTAAAACGATTTATTACCAATGGAAATGGCGATACACTGTTGGTTTTAGCACGATCAGAAGAAGGAACTCGCGACGGACGCGGACTTTCCATGTTCGTGTGCTCCAAGGATGAAACAATTTACATTCGTCGATTGGAAAACAAACTGGGGATTCATGGTTCGCCTACCTGTGACATGACATTCAATAATACACCAGCTTATCTTGTGGGACAGCGGAAACGCGGACTCATTAAATATGTAATGTCGTTGATGAATGGTGCAAGGATGGGTGTTTCTGCTCAAGCAATTGGAATTGCCGAAGCTGCTTATAAAGAAGCTCGTGAATATGCCGAAAAACGTATTCAATTTGGAAAACCCATTATCAAATTCCCGGCTGTATATGATATGCTCACCGATATGCGTTTAAAAATTGAAGCCGGACGATTACTTCTCTATGAAGCCGGTCGTGTTGTAGATATGTTTAAAATTCGTACTGCTCGCATGGAAGAAGCCAAAGAAAGGGGCGAAGCTCCAGATCTTGAAATGAAAAAGCAGATCAAAAGCAACGAGCGCCTGGCATCTGTACTTACTCCATTATCTAAATATTATAACTCTGAAATGAGTAATGAAGTTGCTTACAAAGGTATTCAGGTTATGGGCGGCAGCGGCTTCATGAAGGATTATGACATGGAACGCTATTACCGTGATGCGCGAATTACCAACATTTATGAGGGGACTTCCCAATTACAGATCATTGGTGCCCTTGGTGGCATATTATCGGGTGTTATGGATAAAAATTTTCAAGATTTTGTTGAGTATGAATTTCCACGGAAACTGAACCCTATTGTTCGCGTCGCACGAGCCATGGTTCCACGGTTGTATGAAGCAATTGCTTTTTTAAAAGAGAAGAAAGATTCTGAATACACCGATTACGTTGCAAAACGTATTGTGGATATGTGTCTGGATATTTATCAATCCATTATGTTTCTGGAATGTGCTGAAACCAATGAACGGAAAGAGCATATTGCTGCTGTTTGGGTTCGGGAAGCAAATCTTCGCGTTTCATTCAACCATAATTTTATATTAGAAGATCGACATGAAGTGATTGATCTCCATAAAGAAATTTTAGATTAATACCATTTCAAAATCGCGGTTTTGATAAAAACAAAAAAGCCCTGATTTTTCAGGGCTTTTCTCTTGTTATAGAAAATTAAACTATTTAGTAAATCCGTCCTGAGCGATGTTCTCCGCCATCTACGTAAATGGTGGAACAATTGATAAAATCGGCTTCCGATTGTAACAATATAGACACTACTCCAGCCACATCTTCAGGAGTGGTAGTGCGTCGCATGGGATTACGGTATTCCGTGCGTTTTATCCAATCTTCCCATCGATCTGAAATTTTTGTTAACGCTCTGGTGGGTGTAACACCCGCCTGAATAGCATTTGCAGTAATACCAAAACGACCTAATTCCCAGCCGATTTGACGAATAATGGCTTCCATGGCAACTTTTGCTACGCTTACAGGACCATATCCTTCCATTGCAACATAATTTCCTTCGCTTGTAAATCCCATAACGCGAGATCCTTTAGCAAGTAATCCGGCATCGTGCAATCGTTGTGTCCAATAAAGTAAAGAGGTCCCCATCACATGAACGGTCATGTCCATTTGTTTTCTTGTGACGTGCGTATCGCCAAGCAAATCCATGGTCGTGCCAAAGGCTATGGAATGGAGCAGAAGTTTTACTGGTTCACCTCCAGTAATTTCTTTAATAATCTCCACAGCTTCGTTCATAATATCAATATCAGCGGCATTTTTGTTGTAGAAATGAACTCTACCGCCATTGATTTCAGCAATTTCATCTCTCAGCTTTTCGCCTTGACGGCGAACTTCTCCGCGATCAAAATGATACCCGATAATGCCATAACCGTCCTCCGCGAGGCGTTTTGCGGTTGCGCCACCATGACCAGCTGAACATCCAAGTATCAGTACCCATTCAGACATTTTTACTCCATTATTAAGGAATGAATTTAGACAAGACATGTAAAACAGCAAACCAAGAAGCTTAAAAGGACAATGTGAATACTTTGTTTAATTAGTAAATTATATGCTTTAAAAGGAAAATAAAATGGACAAAAAGTCTTCATATTCAAAACAAGAATTACTTGATATCGGTTCAGGCAAAATGTTTGGAAAGAAAAACGGGAAGCTCCCATTACCTCCAATGTTAATGATAGATCGCATTATAAACATTTCTGAAACCGGCGGTAAATATGGAAAAGGATTTATCAAAGCTGAATTGGATATTGATCCAAAAAATTGGTTTTTTAAATGTCATTTTAAAAACGATCCCGTTATGCCCGGCTGCTTAGGATTAGATGGGTTTTGGCAACTTGTCGGATTCTTTCTTTCCTGGGCCGGCGGCAAAGGACGCGGACGTGCCTTGGGTGTACAAGACATGAAATTCAAAGGACAGGTTCGTCCATATCACGATAAAATCAGTTATAAAATCGATATCAAAAAACTCATCAAAAGACCGGTTTACATGGCTTGGGGTGACGCCGAATTAAAAGTGAAAGACAGGGTTATTTACTTTGCCAAAAACCTGCAAGTCGGTTTATTTGACAATCTTACTTATGATTTTGGCGGCGACCCGGCACTAGATACGTTTTAATCTACAAAGATTTTTAACACATGGCTTTACGGTGCGGTATTGTCGGTTTACCCAATGTAGGTAAATCCACCATTTTTAACGCTTTGACGGCTTCATCCGTCCCTGCCGAAAACTACCCTTTTTGTACTATTGATCCACATGTGGGTATTGTAGAACTTCCCGACCCACGCCTTGAAAAACTGGCCGCAATATTTAAACCGGAAAAAGTAACCCATGCCGCCGTTGAATTTATCGATATTGCCGGGTTGGTTCGAGGCGCCAGTAAAGGCGAAGGCTTGGGCAATCAGTTTTTAGGTCAAATTCGTCAGGCATCTGCCATCATTCATGTGGTTCGCTGTTTTGAAGATAACAACGTGACTCATGTGGAGGGTAGTGTGGACCCTGTCCGGGATGCAGAACTCATCGAAACAGAGTTGCTTCTGGCTGACATAGAATCGCTGGAAAAACGCCAGTACAGAGCAGAAAAGGCCGCAAGGTCCGGGGACAAAAAAGCAAAAAAAGAATATAATTTCATCACACGGTTAATGGCGCATTGCAACAATGGTCATCGAGCACGGACGATTCAAACCAGTGTAGATGAAGCCAAAATTCTACGCACATTGCATTTACTTACCAGCAAACCCATCCTATATGTTGCGAATGTAGATGAAACGGAAATAACCCATGATCAGCGAGGGAACCTGGAACAACAACTCGTAGACTTTGCTGAAAAAGAAGGCAATCTTGCCATTCGTCTATGTGGAAAGCTGGAGCAGGAAATCGCTGTTTTACCTGATGATGAGAAATCGTTATTCTTGGAAGAGTATAATTTACCAGAGCCTGGACTCCACAAGCTCATTCACACAGGTTTTCGACTACTTGAACTTGAAACGTTTTTTACCGGGGGCCCAATAGAAGTCCGAGCATGGACCATCAAGCAAGGCGCCACAGCTCCGGAGGCCGCAGGAGAAATTCATACTGATTTCCAGCGGGGCTTTATTAAAGCAGAAGTATTTAAATACGATGATCTGGTGCGGTTGGGATCAGAAAAGGCTGTGAAAGACGCTGGGCTGGCCAAAATGCAGGGTAAAGAATATATTGTTAAAGACGGGGACTGTATTTATTTCCGTTTTAATGTATAAAATATTAGTGATTGTTTGATTGTCAGCCCGCCGGCCGGTATCTTTTTATAGCATTGCTAACATTGTGCCAATTATGACAGAGATGGATAGAAAGTAAAAAAGGACAGTTTCCTGCCCTTTCAAAAATTCTTTTTTTTAATGTTGATCAGTCCTCGTCCTCGTCGTCCTCATAATCGTATTCATACTCATCATCTTCGTCCTCGTCTTCATCATAGTAATATGGGTAAGGATAATCATATTCTTCAAATTCATCCTCGTCCTCCTCGTCTATATCTTTACTTTCAGCTTCCTGTTTCACTACAATGACTCTAGGGTCTTCTTCTCCACTGAGCACTTTATCCACTAATTCCTGTTCCGCTGAAGTCAGTTCATGCTTTCCGCCGCCCACATGCTGACGATACAACACACCGCTTAACGTAGAAAAGAAAAGAACCATAAGGGCGAGCACAGACCCTTCAGGCTTAAACTCAAAACCTCCAAACATGTTTTGTTCCCAGCCGAAGTTCATAAATACTGCCAGTGACAGCAAGACGCCAAAAAGGATAATGAAATTACCCATGGTGTCCGGTGTGGCTGTGTCCATAACGGCTAAATACAAAAGCCATACTAGAATACCGGCCACGGCGAAGAAAATACCCAATATATAGTTTTCTGCAATAACTGAAATCACAAAACCAATTACGGCACCGAAGGGTATAATAAACCCTATTCCTGACTTGATATTAGCAGGCATAAGAAAAAGTCTCGATACTTTTATTCATGTTGTCTGTCTTACCTCGAATGACAAGTGTAAAATTGGTCGTTTTATGGAGGAAAAGCAAGAAAATTTCTCATAGAGTCAAAATGGAACTATTATAATATATAACCAGTATAGAATTGTATTTTCTATCCTTACAATGAATAACAATTTCCCCAGAATCGGCATTATCGGCGTGGGCCACCTTGGACAACACCATGTGAAACATCTTGCCAAAAATACTGAATGCCGGTTTGCCGGTCTTTACGATATAAACCATGATCACGGCAATGCCATTGCCGAAGAATATGGAACAAACGCATTCGGATCCATAGATGAACTAATCGAAAACTGCGACGGTATATCGATTGTAACACCCACCAAAGTTCATGCTCAAGTTGCAGAACAATGCCTCCGGGCGGGGAAGCATGTGTTCATTGAAAAGCCTATTACGAAGACAGTCGCAGATGCAGATCGCCTTTTGCAATTGGCGGAGGAAAAAAGCGTTATTATTCAAGTAGGGCACATTGAACGTCTAAACCCCGCATTGATGCCATTAAAAGATTTTGACTTGAATCCAAAGTATATTGAAGTTCAGCGACTGGCGCCCTACACAGATCGAGGCACAGATGTTCCTGTTGTTTTAGATCTCATGATCCATGATATTGATATTATTCTAGCATTGGTGAACTCCCCTGTAAAAAATATTCGGGCCAGTGGAGTCTCAATTTTATCTGATTCAGTGGATATCGCCAACGCCAGAATCCGCTTTGAGAACGGCACCGTGGCCAGCATGACTTCTAGCCGCATTGCCCGGGACAAAGTCCGCAAAATTCGGGTGTTTCAAAAAGACATGTATATTACTATCGATTTTCTTTTGGGCCTTACGGAAATATACCGTGTCCTTGACGAAAATGAAGAAAATTCTGACGCAATTCAAACTGTTCCTCTTGACGCCTATGGCAGTTCTCGCAAGATTGTTTATGAAAAACCGGATGTCAATAAAATTGATGCTTTGGAAATGGAATTGGCCAATTTTGTTGCATCAATTCAGGGAAAAGAAACACCTATTGTAGACGGTCATGCCGGAAGAGAGGCTTTGGATGTCGCTATAAAAATTCACGACATGATATTGGAAGATATACATTAATGGATATTCGCAATTTCTTTTTTAAATACCGTAGCTATACACCTATTCCCTTAGCGTTAATGATTATTTATTTTTCCATGCCAATGCTGCCATACCTATGGTATGGACTGGCTTGCCTAGCCATTGGAGAATCTATCCGCTTCTGGGCAGTTAGTTATGCTGGCGGTATTACAAGAACGACAAACGTTGGCGCGCCCGCTCTTTGCTCATCCGGCCCTTTTGCTCTCGTCCGCAATCCATTATACATAGGAAATCTGTTCATTTTCACTGGTATCGTTCTTGCAGCTGGCGCCCCAAATATCTGGGCCATGCTGGTTGTTACATGGATATTTTTCATTGTTCAATACGCTTTGATCGTTGATTTAGAAGAGAAAACCTTGATTGGATTATTTGGCGACAATTATGAAACATACAAACAAAATGTCCCGAGGTTAATTCCTCGATTCTCTACATGGAAAAATGATGATAAACGTAAACCAATAAATTTTTTAAAAACGTTAAAAACAGAAAAGCGTACATTGCAAAATATTGTTCTCATCATTGTACTCATTTTAATCCGCCAGCAATTTGTTTGATTCTGGTTTATAATAACTTACACATGTAACATTTACCCATGTGCGCTGATCACCATCCACGCTTTTTCATGGTCGCCGGAGAAGAATCCGGAGACCTCCATGGTGCAAAACTTATCAATGCTATAAAGAAAAAGTCTCCTTCAGCGAAATTTATTGGTCACGGCGGTGAAAAAATGAAGTCTGCCGGGATGGAAATTCTTGAACATGTAAATGATCTGGCAATGATGGGGTTTACGGAAGTGGTTAAGCATTTACCATATATGATCAAAGTTATGGGTGCTACGCTAAAGAAAATCCAGGAAGTTAAACCGCATCGGCTTATTCTTATCGATTATCCTGGATTTAATTTACGCTTGGCAAAAAAAGTTCACCCATTGGGTTTACCGATTACCTATTTCATTCTACCCCAAGTTTGGGCTTGGAACGAAAAACGGGTGAATACAATTCGTCAATGTGTCGATCAGGCTCTGTGCATTTTCCCTTTTGAACAGGAATGGTTTGAACGGCGGGGAGTTGACGCGAGTTTCGTAGGTCATCCTTTCGCGGAATTTCATAAGCCCTCTATGGAAAAATCTGCATTTTTTAACAAGCACGGCTTGGATCAAGAACGGCCCCTGTTAGTACTTTTCCCCGGTAGCCGTCAACAGGAAGTGGATCGTCACCTGACAGTATTTAAACAAACGGTTGCTCTTTTGAACAACAAAGATTTACAGGTTATTATTGGTAAAGCACCGCAGGTAAACCTGGGTAATCTACCCGAGGACTGGAAAGTGGAAGCGGATGACACCAGTCTTTGTCTGGAGTGCGGAACGGCGGTGATCACATCCTCCGGAACGGCAACTCTTCAAGCTGCGGTGCAAGACATTCCCGCTGTAGTGTGTTACAAAATGTCCACCGGTAGTTGGCTTTTAGCCAAAAACATGTCCAAAGTGCCCTATGCTGCAATGACCAATCTTGTCATTGGCAAACAGGTTGTTCCTGAATTTCTTCAGTACGAGATGACGCCGGAAAATTTAGCCAATGCGATTAGACCCTTACTTATGCAAACCGCCGAGCGAAAAGAAATGCTTCTTGGTTATGAAGAAGTGCGGCGCACACTTGGATTGCCTGGAGTGTACGAACGAGCAGCTGAAGCCATATTGAACAGGATAATGGTTTGAAAAATAAATTAACCGCAAAGGATGCAGGGTTAATGCAAAGAACACAAAGAATAATTGATTGTCTCTTTGCGAACTTTACGCCTTCTTGGCGTTCTCTGCGGTTGAACTAAAACATCTTATGAAAAAAAAGTTTCTATTTTTCTTTGGTGTTTGGTTTGGCAAATGGATGTTGAAATTCTTATACGGAACCAATCGCTGGTTTATTGAAGGTGACGGCCGGATTGAACAACTGCGCGCAGAAGGGAAATCTATCATCTTTGCCACGTGGCACGGCAACCTGCTGCCGGGATATTTATATGTCGCCAACAAGCAGCCTTATGGTTTAGCCGGAACTCATGGCGACGCAGAAATTATATCCAGGATTGCGGTTAAACTTGGCTACCGAACCATTCGCGGATCCAGCACCCAAGGAGGCCGGGAAGCATATAAAAAAATTGTAGAGGTGTTAGAAAATGAAAAAGGTTCCCTTCTTTTCATTACACCTGACGGACCTAAGGGTCCGGCCAAAGAGCTAAAACCCGGAGCCGTCAAAGCGGCCATTCACACCGGAGCCGTTATTCTTCCCACCGGAAGCTTTGCTTCCAAACACTGGACGTCTACAAACTGGGACACTTTTTACGTTGCCAAACCGTTTGGTAAAATTTATCTTTTAATTGGGGAACCGTTGGAATTTTCGGAGAAGGATGATTTTGAAGAGAGCTCAAAGAAGTTGAAAACCGAATTAGACCGATTAGAAAAGGAAGCTGAAAAACGTGCCGCAGTTTGATCCCCAATCTATCAAAAAATACCGTTTCCTCCTTTGGCCTCTGGCTTTTTTCTATCGTTTGCTCATCTTCTGGCGGAATTTATTTTACACAATCGGTTTTTTTGTTTCCCGGAAACTGCCAAGCAAGATTGTCAGCGTGGGGAATCTTTCCGTGGGTGGGACCGGCAAAACGCCTTTCGTACTCTATTTGGCTAATATGTTAAAAACAAAGGGGTTAAGCGTTGCTGTATTAAGCCGGGGGTATAAACGCAAATCCTCCGGAACGCTGGTGGTCAGCAACGGACAGACCCTTCAATCTGATTTGGAAAACAGCGGCGACGAACCCTACATGTTGGCTATAAAACTCGATGGTATTCCTGTCGTTGTAGATGAAAATCGTTACCGTGGTGGGTTATTTATATGCAAGGAGTTTAAACCCGATATTATTTTGTTGGATGACGCTTTTCAGCACCGCCGGTTGTATAGGGGTGTGGATATTGTACTTATTAATAGCGCGCACCGCCGACCCAAGCTCCTGCCATACGGCCCCCTCCGGGAACCATTAAGAAATGTAAAGCGGGCTGATGTTGTTATTTTTACCAAGGCCAACCTGACGCCGCCTAGCGAAAAGCTGATAAACAATGCTTCAAAATACTGTGATTTTACCATCCAATCTGAACTCTTACCCGAAGCTCATTTGATCAGTTTTGACGGATCAACAAAATCGTTGAATGAAATCAATGGATCAGTGGTCGCGGTATCCGGTGTGGGAGACCCGGATAGTTTTGAAGTCATTTTAGAAGATGCTGGGCTGGATTATATCCACCATTTCCGCCACGATGACCATGCGGATTATACCGAAACAGATTTGGAGGTAATTCGTGAAGTATATTTGTCTGCTGAAGCGGAAGCGATCATTACGACAGAAAAAGATTTAGCCAAGCTGGAACCATTAAACGATCTACCTGTCTTTGCTTTACCGGTGAGCGTTTCGATTAGCGATGAAGATGAAGAACGATTGTTAGATTTAATTATTTAAAATTCTGGCTTATCACAGTAATGCGTACCTAAAAAATAAAACACATGTCATTCTGAAGAATTCCGATTTATCGGAATACTGAAGAATCTCAAGTATCTGCTGATTATTCTACGCTTGAGATTCTTCCCCTTCACTTCGTTCAGTGTCAGAATGACAATATTTTTTGTATATTTATAGAAGGGTACATTTTCATACTTTAATTTTGAGATGAGTTTTGATATAGGTTTTAAGACAGAAATGGGTGTTTTGAGACGGGTTTTAGAGATAAATTAGATTTATATCAAAAACGAAGGTTTTTGACACTACCTCAGAAATATAATGGGGTCTGGTAATTTCCAAACAAGGAAATAATGTATGTACAATATTGTTGTCTTTTCTAAAAAATAAAGCCGATGAAAAATATTACATTTTCTATCCGACCACGCCAACAGATAAAACTCTGGACATTACAAGAAAGCGTTACAATTTAGCTGTGTGTAAAGTCTAATTTATGTGACATGATATATCAAAATAACATATCAAAATATTCAGAACAAGACATTTGCAGAGTCTTTATCACGCCGGCTATCCAAAAGGCTGGTTGGGATAATGCAACACAAATTCGAGAACAAGTTACTTTTACAGCAGGGAAAATCGAAGTTCGCGGAAATACATACAAACGTGGGAAACAAAAACGTGCAGACTATATCCTCTATTATAAACCCAATATCCCACTTGCAGTTGTAGAAGCAAAAGATAATACTCATGAAATTGATGAAGGAATGCAGCAAGCGCTTGAGTATGCAAAAATTCTGGATATCCCTTTTGTTTACACCAGTAATGGCGATGGATTTGTAGAACATGATAAAACCGGAAATTCAAGTCCTGTTGAAAAAGAAATTTCTTTAGATAATTTTCTTTCTCCTGCAGAACTATGGAGTCGATACAAAGATTTTAAGAATATAGATACTCCTGAAACTGAAAAGATTGTTTCTCAAAATTATTTCTTTGATAGGTCTGGTAGAAGTCCAAGATATTATCAATCAATCGCAATAAACCGAACCATAGAAGCCATTGCTCACGGACAAAATAGGATATTGTTAGTTATGGCAACGGGAACGGGAAAAACATATACGGCATTTCAAATTATCCATCGGTTATGGAAATCAAATACTAAAAAACGCATTTTGTTTTTAGCAGACAGAAATTGCTTGATCAACCAAACAAAACGGGGCGACTTCAAACATTTTAAAGATAAAATGACGATTATTCGAAAACACAAAATTGACAAATCTTATGAAATTTATTTGGCTTTGTATCAGGGCATTACTAATTATAACGATGATAAAGATGCATATAGAGAATTTTCCCCGGATTTCTTTGATTTAGTTGTTGTGGATGAGTGCCATCGTGGAAGTGCTGCATCGGATAGCGCATGGCGGGAAATTCTTCGTTATTTTAATTCTGCAACCCATATTGGGCTCACAGCAACTCCGAGAGAAACAAAAGCAATTTCAAATATAGAATATTTTGGTGAGCCAATTTATACCTATTCTTTAAAACGGGGAATTGAAGATGGATTTTTAGCTCCCTACAAAGTAATTAGAATAAATATTGATATTGACTCTGAAGGATGGCGACCGGAAAAATATAAATTAGACAAAGTAGGCGAACCCATTGAAGATCGGCTTTATAATCTGAAAGATTACGATAGAACACTCGTTATTGAAGAAAGAACACAAACAGTTGGTTTTCGCATCAGTGAATATTTAAAAGCCACCAATCGCTTCGATAAGACCATCATCTTTTGCGTGGATATTGATCATGCTCAACGAATGCGGCAAACTCTGATTAATGAGAATCCTGATTTAGCTCTGGAAAATTCCAAATATGTGATGAAAATAACAGGTGATGATGTTGAAGGAAAAATGGAGTTGGATAATTTCATCAATCCTGAAGAGCGATACCCGGTGATTGCAACTACATCAAAATTGCTTACAACCGGCGTAGATGCTCAAACCTGCAAATTTATTGTTCTTGATAGCAATATCAATTCTATGACGGAATTCAAACAAATTATTGGTCGCGGAACAAGAATCAATGAAGAATTCGGAAAACATTTTTTTACTATTATGGATTTTAGAAATGTAACACGGCTGTTTGCTGATCCTGATTTTGATGGCGAACCTGTCCAAATTTATGAACCAGGACCCGACGATCCTCCGGTTCCACCTGATGATCCAACAGAACCAGTTGGTATTGGTACAGATACTCCTCCAATAGACCCGCTTTATGACGGGACCATAGATCCGCCCCTCGGAGGAGACCCAACCGAACCATTTAGGAAAATATATGTTTCCGGTGTTGAGGTTAGAATTATTAATGAACGAGTTCAATATTTGGATTCGGAAGGAAAACTGATTACCCAAAGCTTAACTGATTACACCAGAACAAATGTTCATAAACAGTTTAAATCGTTGGATGATTTTCTACAAAAGTGGAATGAAACTGAAAAGATTCAGGTTCTTGTAAATGAGTTAGAAGATAATGGTGTTTTATTTCATGAGTTAAGTGAAACGGTTGGGAAGGACTTTGATCCATTTGATTTAATTTGCCATGTTGTTTTTGACCAACCGGCGCTTACCCGAAAAGAACGGGCAGATAATGTGAAAAAACGAAATTATTTCACCAAATATGGCGAACAAGCCAAAGCTGTTTTGGAAACACTTTTAGATAAATATTCTGACAGTGGAATAGAAAATATTGAAAGTATGAATATTCTATCCATAACACCATTTGACCTCTATGGAACGCCTGTAGAAATATTAAAAATATTTGGTGGACGAAATCAGTATTTACAAGCAGTGAAAGAATTGGAACAGGAAATTTATAAGGCAGCATAAATGGGAAATATCGGCGGAATAATCAAAACAATTAGAAATTTAATGCGGGGAGACAGAGGCATTAATGGGGATGCGCAACGGATTGAACAATTAGGATGGCTACTTTTCTTAAAAATATTTGACGATAAAGATATTGAAATGGAAATGCTGGATGAAAATTATCAATCTCCAATCCCCGTTGAATTTCAATGGCGAAGCTGGGCAGCCGATGATGAAGGAATAACCGGCGATGAATTATACAATTTTATCGATTATAAAATGTTTCCTGCCTTGAAAAATCTACCTTCTGCATCTATAGATCAAAGAGCATTTCTAATTAAAGAAGTCTTTGAGGGCAATAACAATTATATGAAATCCGGTACAATTATACGGCAAGTGGTGAATAAACTCAATGAAATTGATTTTAACAGTTCGGAAGATCGGCACGTTTTTGGTGATATTTATGAAGGAATTTTAAAGGAACTCCAAAGCGCCGGAGATAGTGGCGAATTTTATACGCCCAGAGCCATTACCGGTTTTATCGCTGAAATGGTCAACCCAAAATTGGGTGAGCAAATTTTAGATCCGGCATGCGGCACCGGCGGATTTTTAACTGAAACTATTGAGCATATCCGAAAAAATGAAGTTACCAACATCAGCCACCGAATAACGCTTCAACAATCCATTAAAGGGATTGAACTGAAACCGCTCCCGTATATGTTGGCCATAACGAACTTGATTTTACATGATGTGGAAATTCCCAATATTTATTATGATGATGCCCTTTCAAGAGAATTGACTTCCATTACCCAAAAAGACAGAGTGGATTGTATTTTAGCCAACCCGCCCTTTGGAGGGAATGTTACAGACGGAATGGAAACCAATTTTCCAATGAATTATCGCACAAGAGAAAGTGCAGACTTGTTTCTGATTTTAATGATTCAATATCTCAAAACAGGTGGTCGTGCCGGAATTGTTCTGCCTGATGGTTCGCTTACCGGCGACGGAGTGAAACAACGCATTCGCCGGAAACTTTTGGACGATTGCAATCTTCATACGATCATTCGGCTGCCAAATTCTGTATTTCAACCTTATGCCAGTGTGGCAACCAATTTGCTGTTTTTTGAAAAAGGAAATCCAACGAAAGACGTTTGGTATTACGAACATAAACTCCCTGAAGGACAAAAATCTTATTCAAAAACAAAACCGATCCGGATTGAAGAATTTGACCCCATCCGCAAATGGTGGTATAATCGGGAAGAGAATGAATTGTCTTGGAAGATTGACATTGAAACCATCCAAAAGAACGGATATAATCTGGACATTAAGAACCCCCATAAAGAAGATGAAGAAGAAATTCACTCATCATCTGAATTATTGGATATGCTCCATACATCCTTTGCGAAAAGTGATGAATTACTGGCAAAACTAAAAAAGGAGTTAAGTGGTGGATGATAGATTAGTCAAAACGACTGAATACAAGGATTTTATTGAATCGGTAAAATCAAAAATTCAATCATCCCAGATAAAAGCGGCTGTACTGGTTAATGTTGAGTTTCTAAAACTTTACTGGGATTTAGCCCAAAATATTGTAGAAAAACAGCAACACACATCTTGGGGAGATGGATTTATTGAACAAATCAGTAAAGATTTGAAAGACGCTTTTCCCAATATGAAAGGCTTTTCTAAACGAAATATTTTATATATGAAAAAATGGTTCCTTTATTACACTGATCCAAAAGTGCCACAACTTGTGGCACAAATAGGCGAATATGGAAAAAGTCCACAACTTGTGGACCGATTGGACGAAGCCAAAAAAGGGCAACGGGTTGTTGCACAAATAGACGAGAATGGAAAAAGCCAACAAGATGTTGGCGAATTAGACAAAGTCCCACAACTTGAGGGAGAATTAGATAAAACCCAAAAAACGCCACAATCTGTGGCACAAATCTTTCAAATACCCTGGGGGCATAATAGAGAAATCATTACCAAGTGTAAAATGCACGAAGAAGCCCTTTTTTATGTAAACCAAACCGTAGCCAATAATTGGTCCCGTGCGGTGTTGGTACATCAAATAGAATTTGACTTGTTTCATAGAGAAGGGAAAGCATTGAGCAATTTTGAAACCACGCTCCCGGCGCCCCAATCTGATTTAGCGAAACAAATATTGAAAGACCCTTATGTGTTCGATTTTTTGGACTTACAAACAAAACATGACGAAAAAGAACTGGAAGATGCTTTAATCGACCATGTTGCAAAATTCTTACGTGAGTTGGGAATCGGATTTTCCTATATCGGCAGACAATATAGGATTGAAGTGGCTGGCGACGAATTTTTTATTGACCTTTTGTTTTATCATGTGAAGCTGCATTGCTTTGTTGTAGTGGAATTGAAGACAGTCAAATTTGTACCTGAATTTGCCGGAAAATTGAATTTTTATGTCACCACCATAGATGAGCAATTGAGGGATGATGCGGATAATGCCACCATCGGGTTGCTAATCTGCAAATCAAAAAATAAAACCGTGGTTGAATATTCCCTAAAAGACATCCAAAAACCCATTGGTGTCAGTGAATACATTATAACAAAAAAATTGCCGAAAAGCCTGCAGTCCGTATTGCCCAGTATCGAAGAAATTGAAGCAGAGTTGAAAGATAAAAATGAGTGATTGGCAAAAAGTTAAGATTGGAGAATTTCTTTTTGAAAGAGAAGGAAAATATAAACCCAGAGATGAAGTGTTTATCGGATTAAGTAGAATTGAAAAAATTGATTTTAATGGCAATTTTCATATTGGGAATAAAAAGTCAAATACCAATATGATATTAATAAAACCAGGAGATTTAGTGATATCGGGAATAAATGTGGCAAAAGGTGCAATGGGAATTTATTCAGGCAGTACTGATGTAACAGCTACAATTCATTATTCTTCTTACACATTTAATGAAAATAAAATCAATGTTGAATATTTTAAGCGGTTTTTAAAAAGTTCTGCCTTTATTGACTTATTGAAAGAACAAATTCGGGGTGGCATAAAAACTGAAATAAAACCAAAACATATTTTACCTCTTGAAATTCAACTACCGGATATTTCCGAACAGGGAAAAATCGTTTCACATTTTAAAAGTATCGAATCAGAAGATGATGACCTAAAAAACGAAATCTCCCACCAACAAACCTTACTGAAAAAACTCCGCCAGGCAATTTTGCAGGAAGCCATTGAAGGCAAACTAACGAAACACTGGAGAAAAGAAAATCCTAGTGTTGAACCGGCGTCTGTTTTGTTGAAAAAAATCAAAACTGAAAAAGCCCGTTTGGTGGCAGAAAAGAAGATAAAGAAAGCCAAACCACTATCACCAATCGAACAAAACGAAATGCCATTTGAAATACCCGAAACCTGGGCTTGGTGTCGGTTGGGAAAAATTATTTTAGGAAACCCTAGAAATGGTTTATCTAAAAAGGCAGTTACTTATAAAACGAATACTAAAACACTAAAATTAGGAGCAACCACATATGGATTTTTTGACAATACCCAGTTCAAATACTTAGATATTGAAATTGAAAAAGAGTCATATTTATGGCTCCAAGATGGGGATATTTTAATTCAAAGAAGCAATTCTATCCAATATGTGGGAATGTCAGTAGTGTACAATGGGGGGGATAATAGTTTCATTTATCCTGATTTAATGATCAAAGTAAAATGTAGTAAATATATGTCAGAGCTTTTTCTACAATATTATTTGGTATCTCCATTCTGTAGAAATTATTTTCAACAAAATGCTTCGGGCTCCCAACAAAGTATGCCCAAAATAAATCAAGGAATAGTTGTAAATACTAAAGTTTCACTCCCACCACTAGTTGAACAAAAAGAAATTGTTAAAAAAGTTGATCATTTATTTGCAATGTGTGATGAATTGGAAAGACAGATAAAGGATTCCAAAGCCAATGCGGATATATTAATGCAGGCGGTATTGAAAGAGGCCTTTGAATATTAATTGATAATTGAATTTATATGATACAATTTTTAGATAATTCAAGTCCGGCTATGATGCAGTTTATCGTAAAAAATAATCTGATTCAAAAGCATTATATGCAATGTTTCAAATGCAATTTTGTAGAAGATAATTTAAATATGATGGATGTGAAAAATTATCCATGTCCCAATTGCAAAGAGGCCGGTGTAAAAAGGCTCTTTCCTGCAAAATCACAATTACAGTCTGTTTATGCGGATATTGTACAATCCTTTTTTGAGTATGATCAGAAATATCAAGTCAATAAGAATCTCGCTGTCGAATGGATAATGAAAGAAACAAACACAGATGAAAAGTTTGCTAATGAATTGTTTGAACAATCTTCAAAACTGAATATATTTAATTTTGCCGACAAATATCAAAAACAACTCAATATGGAAAAAATAGAAGCAATGAATATTTTTCATTCCATCTATCGTGAGAAAAGTATTCCTAAAATCCAGATGTCTCATATTGTGGTTCATTCAATGACATTACTTGAAATGTATTTATCATATTTGATTCAGTCTATTTTAATGCGAACTCAAACCAATTTAGAAATCGTAATGCACATCGTAGAATCAAATCGTAATTGGAATGATTATTTTAAAACGATTAATAAAATATCCAAAATTCGTTGGAAAGAACATATTTCTCCCAGGTTGTTTAAAGACTTATCAACAAACTTCGAACAAATGAGACAGATCAGAAATAATTTGGTCCACCGAAGTCATTTTTTAGATAATTTTCAAGTCGTCAAAGATTCAGTAACGATGGCATCCAGACTTTTACCTGTTTTTGCTGATTTACATAATGAATTTTTACTGGGTGATGTTGAAGGTGGATATGGAAAGATTTATATTTGAGCTTTAACAATAACTATTTTTTAAAATCATTATACAATTCATCCAACAAAGATGTTGGATGCACACAATATATTATCAGAACTGCGCCACACCCCAGGCAAACATAACACCCACAAAGGTGAGCATCAGCGGCCAACCGGTATTCACAAAACGGCGTGCGTCAGGATTTTCAAATACATGAATTTGGAATTGATGGGCTGTAGCGGCTCCCCGCTCGTCAATGGCCGTAATGATTATATCATGAGGCCCTAACTGATTGTTTCGCGGACGCCATTTGAAAAGTCCTGTCTTTTTATTGAATGAGGCGTATTTCGGCAAGCGAATAGATCTGAACTTCACTTTGTCGTCGTTTAAGTCTTCAGCTGCTACACGGTAACGATATTCATATCCGGTCAAACCCACCGGCTTTGGGGAGGAAATAATGGACGGTGGAATATTAACGAATACTCTTCCCGTTTGTGTGTCTTCATGGTAACCGTCCGATACCGAAAAAGCAAACTCATGCTTATTAATCTGTGATGATTTAGGTATCCAAACTATCTTCCCCGTGTTTGACATCTGCATTCCTTGCGGTGCCTTTACTAATTTATAATGGAGATCTGCATCCTGGTTTTTGTCTTCCACCTGAACCTGGTATTTATACATTTTTTCCACAAGGGCTAGCTTTGGAGGCTGGGATACGATGGTGGCCGGATGATTCACATACAGTTCAAATGACTGTTCATCTTTCGTGTAGCCGTCCGAGACCACCAGTGTGATGGGATAATTGTCATATTGATCTTTTCCGGGAGTCCATCGGAGGGTTCCGGTAAATTCATCCACTTCTAATCCATCCGGAAATTCTTCCAATGAATAACGTATAGCGCTCATGCGCTCCACGATGACTTTTGGTGGTTTGCCTTTTGAGCCCTGGAAGAATTCCCACAGCACATCTTTAATATTAACGGTCCGATCGTCTTTTTCTACGACAACGACTACCAGTCGATCGTCTTCCCAGAAAATGGATTGGACGTAGCGCTTCAGGTTCAACCGGCTGAATTCCTCCGATTCCATTTCTCCCTGGCTGGTGAGATATACGACATCCGCAGCATTCCAGTCTCCGATGTAGCGATCCACATTCTCTCGGTATACATCATCGGCAATATTCACAGAATAAATCCTGGCTTTTTCTGTATCGTACAGTTTAACAATGTATTCGTAGGGCAGGAGTGATCCTTTATTCAAATCTGTCGTCATGATCTTATATTGATATTTCTCGCCAACGGTTGCTTTCATAAGCGGTATGGAAACAATCTTAATGGGAGAATTGATGAAAAAATCCGCTTCAACTGTGCGGACATCAACCCCATCATCCACCTCTATTTTCAAATGCCCGAAGTCCATTTCATCCCGTGTGGGTTCCCAACGTAGCCGCCCTGTAAACGGATCCATGCGCATACCGTCTGGCATTTCCACAGCCGTGAATGTCAGCACATTGTTGATATTGGGATCCGTGACTTCCAATTGAAAATCCCAAACATATCCTAAATTCACTTTATTCATTGGCGGAGGTGCCCGTTCAATAACCGGCGGATGGTTTACGTATAGAAACACATCCTGTGTATCGGCCGCCACGCCGTGATTCACTGCCACAGAAAAATTCTGCGTATCCAATTGTGCCGCCGAAGGTGTCCATTCAATCAACCCTGATCCGGATAAAACCATTCCTTCCGGATAATGTAACATTTTGTATGTCAATTCCTGATCCAGTTCCGACCTCCACGCTTCTACCTGGTATTTGAATAGTTCATTGACTCTAATAATCGAATCTGCTTCAGAAAGAATTTTGACTCCGGCGCGGGCAAATAGCCTAAACTCCTGTATAGCCCGGTCAAAACCGTCCGACGCTGCCAAGCGCACATCATAAATATTCACATGGCTGCTGTCTGTTTGCCAATACAAGGCACCGCTGGAATCCATTTCCATTTCGTCTGGACCGGTTTCCAGAATAAACTGAATTTTTGCATCCGAGTTATTATCATTCACCACTGGTTGATATGTAAACAATGATTTAGCCACAAATTCTGTTTCAGTGGGTTCTGAAATGAATTCCGGCGGATCATTCACATAGATCCACAATCGTTCATCATACCCTTCCAGATGAGGAACTACCTTATAAGTCAGCAAAGAATCCTCATCCACTGATTCCAACTCCACTGTTTCACCCACTTTCATTTCAACATGATATGACAGCTTGTATGCACCAAGCTGTTCTCCGTCGGGCACCCATTGAATAGAGCGCGTTTCATAATGGAAAAACATGCCTTTCGGCGGTGGCAGGAGCCAGCGGAAACTATAGAATTTTTCGGCTTCGTCTTCCGGAATGGAATAAACAAACAGCTGATCAACCGGTAAAACATGACGGGGAAGAACGCCCGAAGGCAGCGGCTGCCCTATAGATTTCATAGGCTTAATCCCCTTGCCGCCTAAATCCAGTCCGACAATTTCAGGGAATAATTCAATCAGATCCACGGGCTCAATCAATGGTTCCTCCACAGAAGGTCGATCTACAGGCGGCGGTAATCCAAGGTCTGTTAAAAATACGGACGTGGTTTCTCCGTCCCAGCCGGCTGCGATAGAGGTACCTGTATACACTTTATTGGTTATAATGGGGAGAGTAGAAAACACCTGGACATCCACCGAGTCTACTGTAAGAGTAAAATAGCTTTCGCTTTTATCTTCCGGTGTTTCAGCGCCAAAGGAGATGGTAATCATATTCATTTCACCCGAGACCAGTAACAAATCACTAAATCCATCCTGATCAAAATCGCTCGCCCGTACATCAGAAAGCGGTCCCGCTTCATTTTCAATTTCATCAATATCCAATCCGGCATCAGACAATGTTAACGCCACCAAATGACCGCTTTGGAATGGAGCGATAACATCCATAAACCCATCAGCGTCCCAATCGGTAAGAGCTACAGATCTATTGATAAAACCGTTCATCCCCGGAATGGTTTTAACCACCGGTTCTGATTCGATAAAGTCACCCTTATTATTAATAAATGGCTGTGCTTTCATCACATTACCTTCTGGGCTGAAACTGATGATATCATCATAACCATCATGATTAAAATCGACCACTCCGCCATAAACAAAACCGGAGCCGAAGCGCATGGATTCGGGTTCTAAACGCGTGGTAATTTCCAATTCACCATCGTCATTAATATCCACGATGGCCAAACCGCGGACAGGGCTGCCCAAGGATACCAACAATTCCTGATCATCATCATTATCTCTATCTAGTAAAACAAAATTGTGGCAACGCAGGAATGTATTGCGTTCAGATAAATTCAATGAACCGGACGGTATTTCACTAAAACCGGCGCCATCCCAGGAATAATAAAAAACAATAGGATGCAGAATCCGTTCTTCATCTGCATCCGTAAGGTTCATAATGGTAATAAGTTCAGGAAAACCGTCGCCGTCCAAGTCTCCAAGTTTCAGCCCTACAAAATTACCTAAAAGGCCATCAGGCGCTGCCAGCTCCCAGTTTAATTGCTGATACCCGTCACCATCAATTTCATAATATCGAATCATGGAAATGGAATGGCCATTATCCCGGCCAACTTCAACAGCTGCAAATTCAAAAAGACCATCCTGATCAAGATCGAAGGTTCCTTCCATATGAATAATCTGGAGATCTTTTCCAAAGAGCAGGCTGAAAGCCAATAAAAGGACTGTTCTAATCTTCTTCATCGTATTTCTGATCCAGTAGAATCTACAACAACGCTGTCAACGCCCATATATTCCAGTGTCTTGAATTTCATTTCCCTAATCTGATTGAGTGAATCAGTATCTGCAACCGTTTCTGCGCTGACACTAATAAGATCAAATTCTCCTGAAAAGATAATGGTGGTGCTGATTTTTTTTCCATCGGAACTATCTACAGTTACATCTCCTTTGATATTCCACAATTCGATTTCCGACATTTTGATAATCATGTTATGGCTATCTTCGCCCTTTGGGGTACTGATTGATATATAGGAATAATTTTTGGTTGTTCGATCCCATTCGATTTCGTACAAGGAAATTCCTTTTTCAGACTCTCCTAGTCGCATGGATTCAGGAAACCCAATAAAATGATAGGTGGGATAAATATGCAATTCAGATCGCCAATCAGCCGGGTTTAAGGTAATGGCCACTGTATCCGAAGACGGTTCAACGAGAGCATAAATTGAGTTTTTCTCAAGATCGTGATCAATGGTAAGTGTAATAAAATTTGCAAGACTATCTTTATCGGATGAATAAGAAAAATTAACAGATTTATTTTTTGCAATCCGACCAAGATTGGCTGAAATAGAATGGATGATGTGATAATTGGGAAGATCAAATTCGTCCACCCCCATACTAAAAGGAGATTCACCTTCAAAAACAAATCTCTCTTTTCCTTCTTCCTTTCCTGGTGTATGTACCCTTATCGAATATGGTTCATAGGGTGGCGGAACATAAATCACCGGTGGTTTTGTTGTATCTATAACAATGATTGCATATGATCGTTTATTTCCCTCAATAATAGGAACCATTCGGTGTCGATCTCCAATATTATCCATGTCAGAAACCAGTTCATCTCTTAAACGTTTTTCAGCAAAATATTTAAATTCATGGACTCCTATTTGCTCACGCGTCGGCACCCAAGTTATATAACCAGTCTCCGGGTCAAAATAAGCGCCGCCTGGGGGCTGGGACAACCAATGGAAACTGTAAAAACCGGCTCCAGTGTCTACCGCTGCTTTATAATATAATGTATCTCCAAGTTCCAGGGAATCATTTGGAATAATCTCTGTTGCGGTAGGGAGTTCTTCAATTTCATCTACAACGTGTAAACTTATCAATCCAGATTCTACTCTGGATAATAAAACATTATTGATGATTTCCGGGGTTGCGGTATCCGGGACAATAAACAGCTCTTTTCCACTGAATTTGCTCCGTATTAATGTCAGGGCGCTGTCAACATAAGAAAGCATCAATATTTCGCCATTAGCAAACGGTAGTTGTAATTCTTCTGATTGGTCGCCATCCAAATCTGTTTTTGCAATGGCCGGTCCAAGTAAATTCATTGTCATTTTACTATTCAATGGAAGATATTCTTCGGCGATAATTACCGGCTCATCTTCTACATTAAATAAAACGGTGTTTAAGAACTCATTGTCATTCGAAAACACCGCAAGATGAGATTCGCCCCCGATGTTCATGTAGCTTACAAATATATGTCCAATTCCATTATGTAGACTTTTCGGCAACTCTATATTGATAGCGTTGACAGCAGTACTGTCAGCGAAGTCTACTAGCGTTATTGTTCTGGAAGGGCTTCCCATGGCAACGGAAAATATTCCTGAATCCAGCGCAAAATCGCCAATATTGGGATGCATTAATTTCTTGTTGTTTATCTTAAGGTTAACGGATTCAAATTGGGATTCGCTCCATGAAAAAAGTTTCAACCATTCAATGCCATCAGAGCGGAACCCTGGAAAATAATCGACTAAAATAATTAATTCGTATATACCATCATTTTGCAGATCATAAACAAACGCATCCTTCACGGAATAATGTTCTGGAGTAAGCCCCCAAAGTAAACGATGCTTGCCTGTTGAATCTATTTCCACAAAACGAAGATTATTTTCGGTAAACAGCAATATTTCACTCATTCCATCTTTATCAAGATCATATGTTCCTTTAACAAACATATTCTCAGAATAGAGTGCAAAATGAAGAAAAACGGTAAAAATAACCCCGTTGCTCAAAATGTTACTCTTGTTATTAATCCTTACCTCGATTGTAATTTAACCTAATAACGATGAATATTCACTGTTCCAAAATGCAGAATAAGCGATATTCCTCTATCTCTGCTGAATGAGAATATAGACTTTCACCCTCGCAAAATACAAGGAAAAGACCCTGTTTTACATACAGAATTGTCTAAATTCGCTGCGATATTTCCCTTCCAAAATTATAGAGTAGAAGTATAAATTGAATTATGCGATGGAAACCAACTATGAGAATTGAATGATAAAAAAAATTATTCTAATTATTCAATTGACTCCACTATGGCTTTTCGCCCAAAGCGGTATGTATCCAATTCAGGATTACTACGGTGGGGGTATAGGTTATAGTCCGACATACATCTTATTAGACTCAATTCCAGGTTCCTCCCTGATGTCGCAAATGGGGTTGAACACCAACAATTTTGACAGTCCTTTTATCATTCACGGCGGCGAGGGATTTACGCATATTGCCGGTCGTTGGCGTCTGGGGGGTTACGCCGGTATTGGTTCGTCCAGTATCAGCAATATTATGGATATATATCTTTACAAGGAATTAAACGATACTACCGGGCTTCAGATATCTAGTGACAGTATAATGGTATACGATACTTTCAAGTCAACGGTGACGGCAAAATTTTCCTTTACACTTGGAGCTGTGCTATTAGAATATGTTGTTCCAATTTTTCGTGATCTTGAAATTTCCGGCGGTGCTATGCTGGGAATCGGGCGTGTAAATGTCAGTATTGATCAACATACTGGTGACGCCCAATGGAATAATCTTTTCTCAAATACATACGGTACCGTTCAAAACGGCTCCGTTTATTATGAAATTCCTGCGGATACCAGTTTTGACTCATTTCAAAATAGCCCCTTGGTTCCAGTTAATCATAACGGAGGCTTGATGGACTTAAGCGGTACTTTTTTCAATTTCCAACCTTATATTGCTATTAAGTGGCAAATTATGGATCGTGTTGGTTTGCGAATGACCCTTGGGTTTAACCAGGGAACGATAGGCGCCGGAGAATGGAAATTAAATGGTCGTAAACAGATTGCAGATTCTCCAAAAGCAACCTTACAGGGTCTGGCTATACGAACCATGTTTTATTTTGGACTGTAGTAATTTCCCTCATCCATTTCAAACGTAAGCATTATCAAATGAAGAATAATTTTAAAAAACGGCTTCCCGTTGCTCTGGCAACTATAATGGTTATCGTGTTGACGGCTATACCATTATCTCAATATCTATATTCAAAAAACCCTTACAATTCCATTGAGGAAAAACTCCGCATTCTCAATCAAATTCTTTATTACGTCAATCAGCTCTATTTTGAAGATGTGGATATGGATAAGCTTATGGAAGGGGCATTCCAAGGCATATTTGATGAATTAGATCCTCATTCTGTTTATATCCCCGCTAAACAGCAAGAAGAAATGGACGAACTGTTCCGCGGTTCTTTTCAGGGAATCGGAATTGAATTTGATATTTTACATGGTTACATAACGGTTATTTCGCCGGTGGCAGATAGTCCGTCTGAGCGCGCCGGTCTTTTACCCGGCGACCAAATAATTGCTATTAATAACGAAGATGCGTTTGAAATCACTAAAAAGGATGTCTTTAAAAAACTCCGAGGTCCAAAGGGCTCTCCTGTTGATATAACGATACGGAGAATTGGCGGTGATAAATTTGACATTACCATTATTCGGGATGATATACCCATTTACAGCGTCCGTGCTGTCTTAATGCTCGACAATGAAACAGGATATATATGGTTGACGCGCTTCTCAGCAACAACGGATGATGAGGTGCGGATTGCTCTTAATCAATTAGAAGCCCAGGGCATGAAAAAATTGATTTTTGATTTGCGTAATAACAGCGGTGGTTATTTAGAACAAGCTGCTGCAATTAGTAATTTATTTATTGCCCATAACGACACACTCGTATTTACGAAAGGTAAAAGTGCAAGTGTAGAACAAGTTTTTATCTCTGATCCCAAAAAAGGCCGGGAAGATTACCCCTTAATTGTTCTGATCAATCGCGGGTCTGCCAGCGCAAGCGAAATCGTTGCCGGCGCCGTTCAGGATTTAGACAGAGGGCTTGTTGTAGGAGAAACCAGTTTTGGGAAAGGACTTGTCCAAAGACAGCTTCCCTTAAATGATGGGTCCGCAATTCGCGTCACAATTGCTCGTTATTACACACCCAGCGGACGACTTATACAGCGTCCATATAAAAACGGAGAAACAAAAGATTATTATAAAGAATTATATGTCAAAAATCGTGAATCTGTTTTGGATTCATTGAAGGAACTCAAACCAAAATATACAACAAGATCCGGACGAACTGTATATGGTGGAGGAGGAATCACTCCTGATATTCATATACGCTGGGAACTTAATCTTCAAAAAAATACTCAACGATTGTTATCCCATACTAAACGACCTCTTTTCAATTGGGGATCCAATTATGCAAGTACGCATAACAATGAAATTAATCTTTATGAAAACTTCAGGGATAATTGGGATCTTGACGATAGCGATTTTCAACATTTTGTTGAATATGCCATCAATGAAGAGATAGAAATCAACCTGGAAGAATTGGAAATCGACAAAGCATATATTTTACAAATGCTTAAATCTGAAATTGCGGGCGCACATTGGGGTAAAGATGAAGCAATCGGTATTCGATTGACCTATGATAACCAGGTTATGGACGCTTTAGATTATTTTAACGAAGCGGCTGGATTCATAAATTATTCACAGTAAATTAAAAGGTTGGATTTATTGACATTCCACTTGGTAATTAATAAGTTTGGCGTCGATTTTCTAAGCTTAACATTAATAATAAACGAACGGAGGACTAAATGCTAGTCGAATATTTCGTAAATGGTGGACCCTTTATGTGGCCAATTTTATTGGCATTGATTTTTGGCCTTGCTTTCGCAGGT